>Ga0116174_10000021_pt1 | contig 159796 bp, 132 predicted proteins | sample AD_UKC087_MetaG_FD_89801 | JGI IMG/M metagenome (GOLD analysis project Ga0116174, IMG submission 89801) | Active sludge microbial communities of municipal wastewater-treating anaerobic digesters from USA - AD_UKC087_MetaG | ecosystem: Engineered > Bioreactor > Anaerobic > Digestate | place...
CCTGCGGCGGTGGCGGAACTCCTAACGTCTGCGGCTGCACGCCGCTCACCGCATGCCCGTCGGGCTTGAATTGCGGCGATTACAACGATGGTTGCGGCGGCACCATCAGTTGCGGCACCTGCACCGCTTCCCAGACCTGCGGCGGTGGCGGTGAGGATAACGTTTGCGGTCTACCTCCACCCGACGTGGGGCAAGTCATCTTCTCCGAAATCATGGTGGACCCCACCACGGTTGGCGACACCGGGGGCGAATGGTTCGAACTGCACAACCCAACGACGAGCGCTTTCGACCTCAAAGGATGCGTGGTGCGAGACAATAGTGGCTCGTTCACCATCAATACTTCTCTTATCATTCCCTCGGGGGGCTACCTTGCTCTTGCGAACGGTGATTCCCCTGGATTTACGCCCGCTTACGTTTATTCCGGGATCGCTCTCGCCAACGGTGGAGACGAACTGCATCTCACTTGCGCCAGCAACCTCATCGATGAGGTGATCTTCACCAGCGGCTTCCCGATTCAAGCTGGAAAAGCTCTGAATCTATCGCCAGACAGCCTTACGGCCACGGCCAATGACGACCCGGCCAACTGGTGCATCGCAAGTGTGAGTTACAACGGTGATCTAGGCACCCCCGGCGCCGCCAACAGTTCTTGCGGTTCCGCGCCCACCTATACCATCGGATGGTGCAATCTGCAGTTCCCTCCCAAAATGGTCTCCATCCAAGGTGAGAAGCGCGACGTATACGGCCGCGTTTTCATCGATGGACTCACCAACCAGGGCTCCGGGCCCAATCCCAACTCCCAGGTGATCGGCCAGGTGGGCTTCGGTAGCAATGACTCCGATCCCACCACCTGGACGAACTGGACTGCGGCCACGGCCAACGACGGATTCTCCGATCCCGCCAACGATGAATATATGGCGACGGTGACCATCCCCACGGCCTCGGCAACCCATTACGATTATGCCTTCCGGTTCTCCGGCGATGGTGGAAACACGTGGAAATACTGCGATCTCGACGGATCCGACAACGGTTACGCCCCGGCCCAAGCCGGTGATCTGCTGTCCAAGACGTCGCACAGCATCGATTGGTGCCGTCTACAAACCGCTTCGATCTCCGGTGCGGAAGGAACGAACGCCACGGCGTACGGCCAACTCTATATCGAAGGATTGACGGATCTTAACAAGACGGGCAACGACCCTCATCCGATCGTCAAAGGCCAGGTTGGTTATGGACCGGATGCATCGACGCCACCCAATTCATGGACCTGGATCGATGCTGATCCGAATCCCGGATGGACCCCATCCGATAGCAACAATGACGAATACATGGCTACGTTCCCGATCCCGGCGGCGTCGGGTTCCCCCTACGATCTCGCCTTCCGATTCTCCGGCGATGATGGTGCCACGTGGACCTATTGCGATTTGGATGGCTCGACGACTGGCGGGTATACGACGGACCAGGCCGGAGAGATTACGGTAACCCCCGTCGCGCCGGCCACGCTGTTTTTCAGCGAATATATTGAGGGATCCAGCAATAACAAGGCGGTGGAGATCTACAACCCGACGGGAGCAGACGTTGATATTTCGCAATGCTCGGTGAGAGTCTATTCGAATGCAGCCTCGTCACCCAGCAAAACCATCACTCCACCGGCAAGCACCCCCCATCTGGCATCGGGAGGAGTCTTTGTAATTTGCCACAACAGCGCAGTTTCAGGCATAAAAGATAAATGCGATTATCAGACAGCATCCCTTGACTTCAACGGCGATGATGCGGTGGAGCTTGTTTGCAACGGCACGACCCTCGATGTCATTGGACAAATAGGCTTCGATCCCGGTACGGCTTGGGGATCGGGTAATACATCTACAGTCGATCATACCCTCGTCCGCAAATGCGGGATCCAATCCGGTGATACGGATGGCTCGGATCCTTTCGATCCAGCCGTGGAATGGGATGGCTATTCTCAGGACACCTTCACCTACTTGGGCTCCCATACGCTCACCTGCCCCTGAGTTTCCGCTTCCGTGGGGCGGCATGAGGCCGTCCCTATCTCCCCTTCCTCGCTCGATCGACTTTTGACATGGGCGGTCATGGCCGCCGCCGTCACCCTTTTTCCCAACCTCCCTTACCGCATTCACCGCGGCGCGAGCGATGGTTACGATCAAGTAGACCTCGCGGTGTGAAATGCGCGTAACCTATTGTAATATTAGCATAATTTAGGCAACGGGACAGGCGACGGAGGCAGGTGGGCTTTCGTTCAAAAAGGTCGCGAAGGGGAGATGCTCAAGGCGGCGTCTCTTTTTTCTTTGTCGAGTTTTTTGCGCAAGTCCTCGTTTTGGGGATCGAGAACGAGGGCCTGCTCGTACGCGCGAGCCGCCTGGGCATGCAATCCCAGGGCGCTGGAAGTATTTCCGAGGGCAGTCCAGGCCGCGACGTTGCGGGGGTCATGACGGGTGGCGCGTTGGAACGCGCTGGTAGCCGCGCCGAGGTTTTTTCGAGCGAGCTGGGTTCTGCCGATCCAAAGGTGGGTTTGGGCGCAAGCGGCCGGACTCGAGCATCCTGAGGCGGCGACGGCATCGAGCAGAGTCTCCAACTCGCTTTCGTGCCCGAGGGCCACGACGATCGGCACGCGCGCGCGCAAGCATTCATTTCGGTCTTTGACGTGATCACAAGCGGCGGCCAGGATTTTATCTGCTTTCTCGGGTTGGTGGAGCGCCATGAGGGCATCGGCGCGGAGGCGGGCGGCCCTTGAAGTATCCGGCTCGCTTTTTTCGATTTGAGCGATATGCTCTTCGATTTGATCGGCGCAGGCCCGTCGCTTGGCTTCCCCTTCACACAAGGGGTTTTCGGCGTTTTTCAGGGCGTGGATTCGGTTTATGACCTGGCGAATCCGTGGGCCGACGCGCGCCGGGTCCCGCTTCAGCAATTCTTCGTCGTATCGCTGGCTGGTTTCGGGGTCGCGGGTGTGCATCCAACCCGCCAAGGTATCCATGACGATCAGGCCATCGTCGCCCTCCGGGATCATCCGATCGAGGTCTTTGCCTAGGACTTTGTAATGGACGGCGAGACCGACAGCGGTGGTCGTGAGCGCGGGTTCGTCGCGACACGCGAACTTGAGTTCCATCAGCGCTTGATGACGCGCATGCCGAGCGAAAAGGATTTCGGCGAGCAGGAGGTGGGCTCTGCCATACACCTTGGCGCGGGTGAACACCCGTTGCAGGTAGGGAATGGGGTTGGCATCCCGCTCGCGCCACGCGCGTTCGGCCCCGACGAGGGGAATATAGGGTTCGGCGGGATGTCGGAGCATGGCGGCGCGAATCAACGGATTGAAGCGGTCTTTGGACATTCGCGGCCCTTCGATGAGCCGACGAAACTCCAGGCGATCGTCGAGCGCGGTGCGCATGCCCCGGGTCGCTACGAGCAAAAGGGCCAGGCCCCCGAGCACGGCAAAGCCCACGGTCAGTCCACGACGTCCGAAGCGGGAAGCCCAGGGATGGCCGAGAGATCGAGCCACACCCCGTCGTCGCGTGTCTCCCCAGCATGTCCCGATGAGGGCGACGGCGGAGATGGCGACACCGGGCATTTCCAGGCTGAAATCGACCCAGTTTTGCAAAACGAGGATGAAGATTCCCGCGACGGCTCCGGCAGCGACGGCGCTTCGCGTGGCGCCCATGCGGGACGGGCGGATCAGCCAGGCGAAAAAGCCGACGGTGAGGAGGGTGACGGGCAGTCCCCATTCCGCGGCCCATTGGACGAGGAGATTTTCGGGATGTGTCCAAAGCACGTGGCCTTGGATGGGCCGGTAGGCTGGGTACACGGTTTCGAAGGCGCCACGGCCGATGCCAAGCCAGGGGTGGTCGAAGACGAGGGGACGCGCCCAGGAAAGGATGGATAGTTTTCCCAGGTCTTGATCGAGCAACGCTTTCCAATGGCGGGAGGTGAGGCCGAGAGCGGTGAACGTGACGCCTCCTGCCACGGCGCCGAAGGTGAGGATGTTGAGCCATCGGCGGGAGACGGCTTCTTGTTCGGGGATATTTCTGGAACGAAGCAATAACACGACGAGAGCGACGCCCAGGGGGAGCAATACGGTAGCGCCTCGCGAGGCGGCCAAGACGGCCAAGGCGATGAGGGTGGCCACCCCCAATCCTGATAACCATCGAGGAACATTAGGTTTTCTTACGAGCAGGGTGCCGAGTCCGCAGGTGACGCCGAGGTTGAGATAGCCGGCGAGGTGGTTGGAGTTGAGCAAAGGCCCCATCTGCCAGGGGGATGAAAAGTAGATGGGTTCGTAGAGCCCAAAGACCTTGGTCATTCCCGCGATACCGTGGGCAATGGTGAAGGCGCCGGCGGCCAGGGCGCTGACGAAAACCAAGCCGACGCCGAAGGTGGCGCCGCGTCGAAAAGCGACGACGGTGCTTGTGAGCAGCACGCCGAGGTAGGTTATTCCTTTGAGGACCTCCACCCAGGTTGCGCCGGGGTCGAGGGAGATGGGATGCCAAGCCGGGCCTGGTAGCCCGAGGGGGTCGAGGGCATGTCGCCAGGTTTCCGCGTTATGAGGGGCGAGGATGGCGACCAGGCTTGCGGGCAAAGGGATGGCCTGCAGCGCGGTCCACAGCGTCAGCAGCAGGATTCCGCCCGCGGGCAAGGTCAACGGCCATTCCTCGGCATCTTTGCGGTAAAGGAATAGGGCGAGCGTTCCGGCGAGCGTGCTCAGAAGACCGACCAAAAGAAGTGTGTAGGTATGCACGGTGCCGACAGCGAGCACGCTTCCGACGATGATCACACCGAGCAAGCTTTCTAGGCCGGTATCGAGGGAAGTGCGCGTAATCTTTCGCTTTTTTCTGCTTTCCCGACGCTCTTTGGGGGAGCGGAAGCGATGGGGTTGCGCGGCGGAAGGTGAGGGCGGAGCGGCGGAAGGAACGGCGTCCGGTTCTCCAGTGCCGGGAGAGGGGGTGTCGTTGGGGGAAGGGGGGTCGTGTTGGGTCAAGGCCAGTGGATGAGCGATGTTCGGACAATTATCCGCGGCAAGTCAATGACGGAGGCGATGGGCATGAGGGAATTTTGGCTCCGTGGGCGGATATTCGGTGATGCTTGCGTGTGATGCTCCTGGCGCGGGCCGGGTTCATGTGGGGAAGGGGAAAAACGAATTGGATGGGGTGGGGGGACGAGGGAGGCGGGACTATTGGTTCATCGACTCCAGGAACTCTTGGTTGTTTTGCGTGCGAGAGATTTTGTCGAGGAGGAATTCCATCGAGTCGATGACATTGAGAGGATGCAGCAAGCTTCGGAGCAGCCAGACGCGTTGCAGTTTCCAATCGGGCAGAAGGAGTTCTTCTTTGCGGGTGGCGCTGCGATTGATGTCGAGGCAGGGGAAGATGCGTTTTTCCATCAGTTTGCGATCGAGATGGATTTCGCTGTTCCCGGTTCCTTTGAACTCTTCGAAGATGACTTCGTCCATACGGGAGCCGGTATCGACCAAGGCGGTGGCGATGATGGTCAACGAGCCGCCTTCTTCGAGGTTTCGCGCGGCGCCGAAGAAGCGCTTGGGTTTGTGCAAGGCGTTGGAATCCACGCCGCCGGAGAGGATTTTTCCGCTGGGGGGGACGACGGTATTGTAGGCGCGGGCCAAGCGCGTGATGGAGTCGAGCATGATGACGACGTCTTTTTTGTGTTCGACGAGTCGTTTTGCTTTTTCGATGACCATTTCCGCGACCTGGACGTGGCGGGTGGCGGGTTCATCGAAGGTGGAGGAGATGACCTCACCGTGGACGGTGCGTTGCATATCGGTGACTTCTTCGGGTCGTTCATCGATGAGCAAGACGATGAGGACGGTATCGGGGTGATTGCGATGGATGGAGTTGGCGATATCTTGCAGCAGCATGGTCTTACCGGCGCGAGGCGGTGAGACGATGAGGCAGCGTTGACCTTTTCCGATGGGCACGAGCAAGTCGACGATTCGCGTGGAGTTATTGCGTGGTCCATCGAGGATTTCGAGGTCGAACTTGGCGGTAGGATACAAGGGGGTGAGGTTGTCGAAGAGGATTTTGTCGCGGGCGACTTCGGGGGCCTCGCCATTGATTTTTTCGACTTTGAGCAAAGCGAAGTAGCGTTCGCTTTCCTTGGGGGGGCGGACGGTGCCCGAGACGCTATCTCCGGTGCGCAAGCCGAAGCGTCGGATTTGGGAAGGGGAGACGTAAACGTCGTCGGGTCCGGGAAGGTAATTATAGTCGGGCGCACGCAAGAAGCCGAAGCCATCGGGCAGGCATTCGAGAACGCCTTCCCCGAAGATACTTCCATTTTTCGCCGCCTGGCTTTGCAGAAGCGCGAAAATAAGCTCTTGTTTACGGAGGCCGGCGCCTCCTTCGATATTGAGCTCTTTGGCGAGCTGAACAAGCTCTACCATCGGCTTCTGCTTCAACTCTCGAAGATGCATGGGCTGAGTGTCCTCCACCCCCACGTTGTCACGCGCTGATTCATCACATTCGGTCTGGCGTGTGAACGATCCGTGAGGGTTGTTGTCGAGGGGCACGGCTCAAAACGTTTATGGAATTCAGAGTCCCCGCGGGAGACAAGCCGCGCCGTTGAGATGTCGTTGAAGAAAAACGGGGACGTGTTCGCGGACTACGAACACGTTTCTCCTATCGATCAAGCCGGGCGTCCTGTCAATCTGAGAAACGATCGAAATCGTCTTCGGCGAATCGTAGGTGACGAATCGAGGGTCATCTTCCCAACCGAAGGCGTTGGCGTTTTTCGCCCCACGCGCCTGCCCGCTCATCGAAACGTCCTGCCACGTTTGCGCCGCAAACCTCGCATCGACCCTGTGCATCGATCCGATACGACAAAATCCGATATCCATCACGTTCGATGATGCGCGTGGCACACGCTCCGCAAACGGTGGATTGACCGTCGATATCGCGAATATTGCCGGAATAGACGTGAATCAGGCCCTGCTCGGCGGCGATGGTTCGAGCAAGAGCGAGGGTCGATGCCGGTGTGGGGGCCGTGCCTTTGTGGCGATACGCGGGATGATACGCGGTGAAGTGCAGAGGCGTTTCGGATCCGAGATGGCGTGCGCACCACGCGCATAAGCGACGTATTTCGTTGGGGTCATCGTTTTCGCCCGGAACGATCAAGGTCGTGATTTCGAGCCACGTCTTGGAATGATTGCGAATCCACGCGAGCGTATCGAGCACGGGCTCGAGATGAGCGAAGCATAATTTTTGGTAGAATCGATCGGAGAACGCTTTGAGGTCGACATTGGCGGCGTCCATCTGGGAGAAGAAGGCGGGACGCGCTTGGGGTGAGATATAGCCCGCGGTGACGGCCACGGTTTTGATCCCTTGTCGACGACACGCTTTGGCGGTGGCGATGGCGAATTCGGCAAAAATGATTGGCTCGTTGTAGGTGAAAGCGACGCTTTTGCATCCAGCGGATACGGCAGCATCGGCGATCTGTTCGGGAGAAGCCTGGTCTTGAAGACGATCCACCTTCATGGCGTGGGAAAGGTCCCAGTTTTGGCAGAAACGACAGCCGAGATTGCATCCTGCGGTGCCAAAGGAAAGGATGCTCGAGCCGGGATAAAAATGGTTGAGAGGTTTTTTTTCGATGGGGTCGACACAAAACCCGGAGGCCCGACCCCAACTCGTCATCACGAGCTGGCCACCACGATTCTCTCGAATGAAACAAAAACCGCGTTGCCCATCTTTCAACCGGCATTCCCGGGGGCATAAATCGCATTGCACTTTGCCGTTGGAAAGCCGATGCCACCATCGCGCCCGCACGACACCCGGAGCCAACACCTCGAAGTCATCGCGATCATCGTCCACGCGCTTAGTCTACGCGAGTGAGATTGGTCTGCAATCACGGGTGTGGTGAACGCCTCCCTCGTTCGATCGGGTGGCGGGTGGAAGCAGGAGCTTATGCAAGGATAGCGATGACGAGGGCGAAAGGATCGAAGCGATGTGGGAAGGGGAAGGGGGAAGAAAAGGGGGGCGCAGGGAGATTTAATCAATCTTTTCGGCCACCTACCGGTCGAGGGCCGGTGGGTGTCGCGGGATTGCTCGCGGCCATGAGCTGCTGTTGTTGTTGCTGAAGGAATTGCGCCACGCCTTTGGAACGCTCGATCGCGAATTGTTTGACTTGACGATCCGGTGAACCGGCGAGCGCGTTGAGCAACTTGGTCACCTTGTCGATCTGGCGATCTTGGAACAAGGCTTCGAAGTAATTATTCGCCAGGCGAACGTCGCGCATCATCTTCGGTTCATGCGGCTGCAGCAAGTCGATGACTTTTTTCAAGTTGCCCGTCTGTCCGTACAGCGCGGAGAGGACGAGAAGCGCGAGGGGATCATCGGGGTTGCGCTCGACACCTTTTTTGGCAAATTCGATGGCGCGTTCCCTCGTTTCTTCGTTTGCCGAGAAAAAGCCTTGAAGGGCGATGAAAGGCGCGGCGTTTTTCGCATCGGCACCGCTGGAGGCCTCCTGCTCGATCATCTCGATGGCCTTGGCTTCATCGTGCCGATCGCGCAAAAATTGGAAGTAATAGGCCCAGGCATCGACACAGCGGCGATCGATGGAAATGGCTCTACGAACCATTTCGTTTTCTTCGTCTTTGTTGTCCTTCTCGTGGGCTACTTTGGCGAGGTGCAACGAGGGATAGGGATTGTCGGGCATCAAGTTCTGCGCGCCCTTGAGGGTTCCCTCGGCTTTGTCGAAGGCCTTTAGCTGGAGCTGGGTGGCACCCAACGCGAGCCAATCGTCGCCCGTCGCTTCTCCCGAGGCGATGAGAGTGCCGAGGACTTTTTCGGCTTTGTCGAGGCGTCCGTATTTCATGAGTTCCTGGGCATAGATGCGGGCGCGGTTGAGGTCTTCTTGATCTTGCTTCCAATGTTTCTCGAGTCCGGCAAGCAGATCTTCGAGGCCGATGGCGATGGGACGTCCTTGATCGTCCTGCACCTGAACCGCCGGACCGTTGAAGCCGAGCAACTTCCACATTTGCTCTTGGGTCACGCCCACGGGACCTTTTTCGAGCTGTGCTTTGAACTCTTCGGTGGGCTGGGTGACGGGCACCACGATCAGCGCGTTGCCGGGAACCCCATGGGGGAAAGCGGAGACGGGCGCGACGATGGCGGCTCCTCCGGCGAGTTGGACCCCCAGGGCGTTTCCAGGTGCTCCTCCCGGCAAGCCGGCCGGTGGCATTCCATTCGGGTTGGGTTGTGTGTTGCCTTTGCCTGAAGCTTGCATCGATTTCTCCTCGTGTCAGACGATCGCGTCGGGGCGCGAGAGGCTATCACGCGGACATCCAGCTTGCACCGTCATCGACGGGGATTGGGTGTCTTGGTGCTCGCGAACCAGCCCGGCGGGCCTTGGGCGATTAAGTCATAAGCTACTGGATTAATTGATTTTTTCCGGGGGCGGCACCAGTCTGGTTTTCGCCTCCTGCTCGGCTTTTCGAAGCAATAGCTCTTGCTCTTTCTTGAAACGGCGTCGCTTTTCGCGACGTCGGCGCGGGGGATCTTGAGGTTTGGACATGGCCCCTCATTTAGCGCAATGCCCGCGCGAGGGAAGATCAATCTTGTGATCGGAGGGAATTTTTCGAAGGGGAGGATCTAGCCGAAAACTCCCCCATCGTGCCCCCATAGGGCGCCGGGAAAGTCCATGAAGTTCAGAAAAATACGGGCGGAAGGGACATCCAGACGCTTGGAAAGAAGGGAGCAAAGGGTTTCGCTGAGCTGACGGGTCTGGTGGGGCGTCAGCTTTCCCACGCTGCGTACCTCGACGAGACAGGTGGGGCCGGTTTTTCCGCCCATCGTCATACAGGCTACGCGGTCGAAGAGCGTCATGACGTAGCTTTCGGGCTTGCTCAAGAGTTTGGCTATTTGCGACGAGCACTCCTGCAGCAGCGCGGGAATGGTTGCTTCGTCGACGGGCGCATTGGTTCGGACCATGAGCAGAGGCATGGGTGATGTTGATAGACGAAGTGGTTAGCAAATGCGAGGGAGCAAGTCGCCGGAGGGGACGGATAGGATGCGTTGGCCGCCGATGGCGGTATGCAGGATGACGTGGGCTTCGCCTTCTTGCACGGTACCGATGGCGCATGCGTTACGGCCCAAAGGATGGGCTTGCATCGCTTGAAGGACAGGCGTCGCGCCTTGTTCGGGGACCACGCCTACGAGCACGCCTTCATTCGCCAGATGCATCGGTTCGAGGCCAAGGATTTCGCATGCGGCTTGCACCCCAGGCCCAAGCGGTACGGACGTTTCTTGAAGATGCACGCATACCGACGACTGTTTTGCGATTTCGTCGAGCACGGCGGCGAGTCCTCCTCGCGTCGGATCGCGTAAGCAATGCACGCCGGCAAACGCTTGCAGCATATCCTGCACGAGGCCATGAAGCGCGGCGGTGTCGCTTCGGCACGCCACCTCGAGTCCGGAACGTTCTGCCATGACGGCCACGCCGTGAGATCCGATGGGACCGCTGAGCAGCACGACATCGCCCGGACGCGCGAAGCTTCCGCTGACATGCACATCGGGCGCGATGATGCCGATGCCCGCGGTATTGATGAATAGTTTGTCCGCCTTTCCCCGTGGCACCACTTTCGTATCGCCTGTCACGATCGGGACACCTGCTTGTCGCGAAGCTTCCGCCATCGAATCGATGACTCGCACGAGAACATCGGTGGGAAGCCCTTCCTCCATGATCAGGCCCACGCTCAAGGCTATGGGATTGCCTCCTCCCATCGCCACATCGTTGAGCGTCCCATGGACCGCCAGCTTTCCAATGTCTCCACCTGGAAAAAACAATGGATCGACGACATAGGAGTCCGTGCTAAAGGATAGTCTATATCCGTTTACGGATAGTTCTGCCGCATCATCGAGACGCGCCAACGCGGAATTTCTCAAACGAGGAAGCAGCATTTCTTCGATCAGCCGACGCGACGCTCTTCCTCCTCCGCCATGATCGAGCAGTATCATTTCGTCGTTGCGCATGAATCACTCCGGTTTCTTGGATCGCAGGGAAAGACCCACCCGATACGCTTTCGCCACGGTAGCCCCCAGACCGTGATACGTCTTACGACCCGTCGCATATACCAGGGGATCGATCTTGGATACGTCGGGCACCCCCCGGACCAAACAATCCTCGTCCACATAGGTCTGAACGATCTGTCCCACGATCAAGTCGTGGGTTCCGAGCGTTGTCATCTGTTCGACGCGACACATCAGATTCACCGGACATTGGGCGATCATGGGTGCTTCATGGCCATCGCGGTACATGACGTCGATGCCGGCTCGTGAGGTTTTGTCTTCTTCGCGACCAGAAACGATGCCGAAGTAATCGACCCATTCGGCATGCTCGACCTTGGGAACATTGACGGAGAAAAGTCCGTGAATGGTGAGCCCTTCGTAGGTGAAGCGCTGTTTTCGCACCGCCATACTGAGCATGGGAGGTTGCGCGCATGCCATGCCAGTCCAAGCGACGGTCATGAAGTTGGGTCGGTTGTTAACCATGACGCCCACGACCACCGCGGGCATGGGAAATAGGAAGGTTTGGGCACCCAGTGCTGTCTTTTCAACCATGGGCTGACCGTAGCAGCATTGATACGCTTGGGGTTCCGAACTCCATGGTTTGGGCGTTTTCCCGCTTGGACTTCCCCGCTGCGCTGTGGCAACCACCGATGGCTCGTCGGATCGCGCCCCAGGCACCCGTGGCCTGCTGGCATTGTCGCACCGATGGCTCGGTACTCGACAACGATCGGGATCCTGGGATACAACACCGAACCATGGCGGTTTCTCCTTCTGATCTGCGCACGATCCCTCTTTTTCAAGACATTTCCGAGGAGCATCTCACCTCGTTGCTCGGCGTGTTCGAACGACGCCAGCACGACAAAGACGAGATCCTCTTTCGGGCCGGTGATAACCCCACGGATCTACTTTTGCTCGTACGAGGAGAAGTCGCCCTATTCGAGGGCGATACCGTCCGCTTCCGTTTGCGGCCCATCGCCCTCATCGGTGAATTGGGGGCGATTACCGGTCTGCGACGTTATACGACCGCACGCATCACCGAACCCTCCGAAATATGGCGAATCCCCACCCAATCGTTGCTCGATTTTTTCGAAACTCACGGAGATGTCGCGTTTCCTTTCTACCACGGCCTGCTCGGAATCGTTGCCAATAAGGTTCGTCGAGATGCGCGCCGTATCGAAGAGATGCGCGCCAATATCGTCCGCACCCAAAAAGCCATGAAACGAATGCGCGACCTGGTCCTCGAATCGGAAGACACGTCGTTGAGCAAACCCATCCACGATACCCTCGAAGAACTGATCGAACGCAATCGTCGCTGGCATTACCTCGTCGAACCAGCAAAATCACTGCAAGCCCGAGTTCGTTTCGATGATGGCTCCATGGCCCCCGTGGTGGAGATGTCCGACGGCTGGCTGCTTCTCGACAATTCCGCATCGGGAGCGCACGAGGTCGGTGCCCATTGGAGCGCCGTGCTCGTTCTTCCGTCAGGCGAGATCCCCATTAGCGGAACCGTAGAAAGTACGGATGACAAGGGCATCATGATCGCACTCGATCTATTGATTCGCGAATATGCCGCCACGTTGGAAGACTATCTGACACGTCTTCACATGCTCGACTTCGTGGTCTGATCTTGCATCGCGCACGACCGCGTGTGTCGATCGCCTGCCGCGTTCACCTCGATTCGATGGGATCCCAAGGGACTTCGTGATCGCGAAGAAAGCGAAGATTGATCGCGTTGATCAACGCATGGGCGATGCACGGTCCGATGAGTGAACCGATGGCCGCGTACATGAGCCCGAAAGCAAGACCTATCACCGTTGCCCACAGGGCCCATACCCATCGGCTGGGTCCACGAGTTTGGTGCAGGATACCAAATACCAAGGCTTGCGGAACGATTCCGACCCAGGGCGTAAGAAACGAGCGAAACAGAAGCTCCTCCCCCGCGCTCGACAACAATGCCAACAAGACAATCAACCCTGGTGAGAGCTGTTGGGCCACGGGCCGCAAGTCACGGTGAAGCCGTCGCGCCCATCGCGTGTGCCGGACCGACCATCGCGTGGCAGCCACGGTGGCTACCCCGAATACGATTCCGAGGGTCGCCGACAGGCTTTCGCGTAACCATGGCGAAAGTCGAAGCATGGGAGATGGGTGGAGCAGCGGATTGGGTCCGTGCATCGCTATCGACGCCACCGCGCCCACCACGACCAATACGGTGGACAATCCCACCAGAAGCCGCTTCCAACTCTCCATGGTTGTGATGAATATCCTCAGGGCATCTGGCGCAGTCGCTCCCACACCCCATCGGCCGCGGCAAGGACTCGTTGCGAAATCTTCTCTCGATCCAGATCCAAAAACTCACCGCGATGCATGCGAACCTTTCCGCTCGTTATCGTCGCCCACACCGGTGATTCCGTCATTCCAAACACCCAATGACCATCAAAGGTGCTTGCGTCGAGAACGGTGGGCGGATCGTAATCGATCACGCATAAATCCGCGGGTGCTCCTGCTTGAATCGAACCGAGCCGTGGCTCTGCGAATATTTCTCGAGCGAGTAACACATTGTTTTCAAACAACAATTTTCGAGGAAGCGCAAATCCTACCGTGGGATCTTTGCGTGCATGTCGGATCATCAAGTACGCGGACTTGGCGGCTCGGAGCATGTTCGAAGCCATTCCATCGGTACCGAGGGCAACGCGAACACCGCGTGCCATGGCGCGTTGCACATCCAAGTGGCCCACGGCGTTGTTCGCGTTCGATTCGGGATTGTGAACGAGCCAAGCTTGTGCGGCCGCAATGCGATCGAGTTCGGCATCGGTCAAATGGATACCGTGGACCAAAATGCTATTTTTTCGGAGTAGTCCGTGGGCTTCGAGCCGTTCGATGATGCCTTTTCCAAACTGTTCCCGCGTTCGGGTGACGTCGGCCCCATCCTCGGCCACATGGATATGAATGGGTGTAGCGGGGTCCACCTGTCGAGCCGCAAGAGCAAGCGTTTGTTCGGAAACGGTGAACGATGCATGCAAGCCGAGCAGGGCCCCGTGGGCTCGGTGGCTTTGACAATCTCGCACGAATTGCGCGTTTTCTTGCACGCCATCGACGGCTCCCTGATCCCCGTTTCGATCCGTCACTTCGTAGCAGAGATTCGCGCGAATCCCCGCTTCATCGCATACTCGCGCCAACGCTTGTAGCGATCCTCGGATGGCATTGGGGGAAGCATGGTGATCGATGATGGTCGTGGTTCCCCAACGGAGGCAATCCATCACCGGGGGATAGGCGCCGGCCTCTACCGCTTCGAGATCGAGGGCTCGATCCAAACGCCACCAAATTCCTTCGAGAATTTCTGGGAAGTTGCGCAGCGGTGTCGTGGCGGCAATCGGCATGCCGCGAGAAAACGTGGAATACAAATGATGATGGGCATTGATGAGTCCCGGTACGATCACCTTGCCGTCCGTGGACAATCGCGTGGCATCGTTGTTACTCGCCGCCAACTCGGAAAAGGGTGCCACCCGCTCGATCCGATCGTTTGCGCACAAGACGCCGGCATTCGGTACGACGGAATTGCCAGGGGTATTGGTGAATACGGTGGCCGGGCCTACAAGCAGCTTTTTGGACATCTTTGACTCCACGCTTTTCATTCTTCGATCGACGAGCCACGAGGTTCGACCCTTTTGCCACGGGGTGCATCGGCAAAACCTCGGGCCCTATCGTATACCAGACGGCCGCGCACATAGGTGGTGGTCACGCGACCTTGCCATTGCATACCTTCGAACGGTGTATAGGGCTGGCGGGTCACGAGGTCTTTGGCGCGCACAGTCCATAGGGGACGCGGATCGAAAACCACGACATCCGCATCGTTGCCCGGCTGTAGTCCCCCTTTTCCGGCCAACGAATGAATTTGTGCTGGATTGGAGGACAATAGCCTCATCGCTCGCGCCAGAGAGAGGCGGCCTCGCATCACCCCTTCGCTTAGCAGATACGGCAAAAGAAGTTCGACTCCAGGCACGCCCCCATAATCGGTCCAGATGGATCCGGTTGTTTTTTCCTTCGGATAGGCTCCAGGCGCATGGTCCGTGGCTACCATGTCGAGCGTGCCATCCGCCAGTCCTTCCCAAAGAGCTTGTCGATCGGCGGCACTTTTGACGACCGGCGCGGTTTTGAGCAGTCCTCCCAAACGCTCGAGATCCTCGACGGTAAACGCCAGATAATGGGGGCAGGTTTCCGCCGTGATCGGGACCTGTCGTGCCTTGGCACGTCGAATGAGATCGACTCCTCGACCGCAAGCCAGATGCACTACGTGAAGCGGCATTGCCGTTCGCTCCGATAGCTCGATACACGTTTGAACTCCTTTGGCTTCCGCCTCGGCACTGCGTGCTCTTGCATACGAAGCTGGCATTCCGGCTGGATCTTGCGCTTGTTCGCGCTCGGTGGCTTGCAATACGTCTTGACGGTCTTCCGCATGGACTCCCACGCGCATCCCGCGACGACCAGCTTCCTCCAATACGATCGCAAGCTGATCCGCATCCACATCACGGAACGTATCCATTCCGGAAATCAGATAGGTTTTGATCGATCGGACACCGCGCGATCGAAGTTCGTCGAGACGGCGGCTCACCGAATCGCGGTCGAAATCATTGCCCCGCACGCCTCCCCACAAGGCAAAATCTACCCATGCTTTGGGCGCCACCACGGAATATTTTTCATCGTAAGAGCTTCCGTCCGTCACCGGAGGCAACGACGTACACGGCATATCGACAATGGTGGTGACGCCACCGGCAGCCGCCGCGCGCGTTCCGGAGGCAAAATCCTCCCGGTGGGTAAACCCCGGGTCGTCGAAATGAACGTGACCATCGATAGCGCCCGGAAGAAGCCACGCGCCCTGCAGGTCAATATCTTCGCAACCCTTTTCCTGGGGGCCATCCCAACACGCGATCGTACCATCGCGAATGGTCAAACTCCCTTCTCGTGGTCCGTCTTGGGTCGGTAGACGAGCGTTGACGAATCGAAAAACAGTTGGATGAGTCATGATTTCTCGCAAGCGCAGCAGGGCTCCATGTCCTGAAATGGGGACAATATGCGGATTTCGCAAGCCAAACCAGCCTGATCCGAGGTGTCGTCACCCATTCGAACGCGGAGGGTACTCACGAGGTCTTCGCGCGGCTACACTCGCCCCATGACGATTCGACTGCACGTCAACATTGACCATATCGCTACTGTCCGCAACGCGCGTGGGACACGCTATCCGGATCCGATTCACGCGGCTTATGTATGCGAAGACGCTGGCGCCGACGGCATCACGGCCCACCTTCGAGAGGATCGTCGGCACATGGTGGATCGGGATATCGAACGATTGCGGGAGAGCATAACGACGTTGTTGAACTTGGAGATGGCAGGAACGGACGAAATGATCGGGATTGCGGAACGAATTCGTCCCGATTGCATTACGCTGGTTCCGGAGCGTCGTGAAGAACGCACGACCGAGGGGGGACTCGATGTGGTGGGTCAACGCAAGCAGATGGAGAAGGTGGCGGAGCGGGCGCGCAAGGCGGGGATTCGCGTGAGTTTTTTCATTGCTCCGGAAGAGGCGCAACTCGTGGCTTGCCGTGATCTTGGTGCCGAGCAAGTGGAGCTTCATACGGGGGAGTACTGCAATCTATCCGGAAACGGACAGCTAGAGGAACTCGAGCGATTGCGGCATGCCGCTCGAGTTGGGCACGAACTGGGGTTATCCATTGCGGCAGGTCATGGGTTGACTCGATTCAATCTCCCGGCCATTGCCGCCATTGCCGAGATCGAAGAAGTCAATATCGGCCACGCCATCATTGCCGATTCCCTGTTCATGGGGCTCGGCTCGGCGGTTCGCGCCATGCGCGAAGCCCTGAATCGTGGTCTGGCTCTTCGCGAAAAGTAGGGTCCTTGTCGCTGATTTTGACGAAAGGCTTTCCCGAACAGCCCATGAGGGTCATCATGCACCGCGTTCTTTCCCGTGAACAAATCCGCTCCTTTGACCGCGTGGCGATCGACACCTGCCAGGTGCCCAGCGTCGTTCTCATGGAGAACGCGGGGCGGGGGGCTTTCGAAGTGGTTCGCACGTTGCTCGAGGACAACGATCACGTGCTCGTCGTTTGCGGATCCGGCAACAACGGAGGCGACGGTTTCGTGGTTGCTCGTCATTTGCTTACGGCGGGTTACAGCGTTTCGGTTTGTTTGATGTCCGATCCCGAAAAACTGCGGGGCGACGCGCGGCTCAACCATGATGCTTTCGTCGGGTTGGGGGGACATGTGGTTCTCTTGGAAGATGAAGCAGCGACCGTGGTGTTGGAAACGGAATTGCTACGCGCCGACCTGGTGGTGGATGCCCTTTTCGGCACGGGTCTCGATCGTGAAATTGGTGGTCGATACGCGGAAGCCATCGATCGCATCAACGCCACGGCAGCCACACGCGTGGCGCTCGATTTGCCCAGTGGACTGGATGCCAACAAGGGAACCGTGCTCGGAACCGTCGTGGTCGCCGACGCCACCATCACGTTTGGCGCTCTCAAACTCGGCTTGTTGACACCCATGGGCGCCCGTCTCGCCGGTGAGATCCACGTGGCTTCCCTCGGCGTGCCATCCTCGATCGTCGAACAAGTCGGGCATGAAGCGGAAGTGCTCGTCGAGGCGCCTTTACGAAATATCGGGCGACAAATCCGGGAACAAGCCCGCATTCTCGCCGATGATGCGGTGGGGATCGTCGTTTCGTCGGAAGAAGATGTGTGGGCGATGCGCGCGGCGTTTTGTGGCGCGTTGCGAACAGCTCCTGGCCGCATCCACCTGATGGGTCCTCGTCCGGTATTGAACGCCGTTCGCGATTGCCAGGGCTACGCGAAACTTCTGGAATTGGATTCGAAAAGCAATGCCAAAGGATATGAACAACTCCTCGAATCTTGTGATTCCATAGTCTTTCCCGCGGCTTCGGAAGACGATGCTCGGTGGATCGATCTCGCTCGCAAACACTTCGATGGCTCGATCGTGGTTCGCCCCTCCCATCGCGTGGGGAAAAAGCCGAAACCCTTTCATGCATCGGGTGGAGATGTCCTTTTGATCCTTGGATTGGATGAGCTTGGCGCGTTGCTTGGCGCAGACCGTGATGCGGTGGATGCCGATCGATTTGCTTCCGTTCGGGAAGCGAGAAAGGTTTGCCATGCCACCATTGTGCTTGTCGATACCCAGCCAATCCTTGGGATTGCCGATGCTCCCTTGGGCGTATGGGGCAAACGAGTCGATGCGCTCGACTCGGATGCCTTTCGCGCACTCGCTTGCGGCATGATGGGACGGTTCTCGAGTTGGTGCGAAGGCAGCATGGCCGCTTTGCTCGGACTGAATGCGCTCGCCACGGCTGTGCAATCTTGGTGGGAAAAGCGGGATGGGAAAGGCAATCCACGGATTGAAGAGATCGCCGAACAACTCGCGGAGGTGATGTAACCCGGGCGATCCCGAGTCGGTGAAACCGAATATTATATCAACAAATTCAATTAGTTATATTGTATTCGCCGGGACAACGGAGATCGCTTCCGACACGTTGCCGTTCCGCTGTGGACCGTCACCGATCGGCATTCACAGTAACGGTTGTCGCCTTGGGATCGGCCCCATCTTGCTGGGCGGGAAGCGCGACCGTTCCGGTGGTGATCAAGCCAGTTTTCGACGGCAAGTCTTCTGGTAAGGGCCATCTGGCTTCGGTGGTGGAATCCTCGAGCTTGGCGGTAGCCGTAATCCACGGTCGAGTCATGGGTGAGGAACTAGCGTTGAATACGCAGGCCTTGACGACGAATCGATGGGGATCCGCGGGGTCGAGATTCGCTTGCACGGAGCAGACCCGAAGGGGTCGCGTGGCTTGTACGATTTGCTCAATCGACTCCACCATCTCCTCTCGGCCTTCTTGCCGAAGTTTTTCGAGTCCTTCCGCCACCCGCTCGTCGCCCAAATACGCGAGCATTTTCGTACCATGCAAACGCACGCTCGGCGTATTGGCCGTCATCGACAGTTTGTAGAAGGCGTCGGCGGGAGCCGGCTTGGCTTCTTGTCCGAGCATGCCGCTGACGAAAGAGGTAACGGAATAATCGTCCCCGCGGCCGCGCACGCGCCACTTGACCGCACGCCCTGGCCCAAGACGCCCCTCCCAGAACAAGTCTTGTTTGTCGACCACCCGCGCTTTGCGACCGTCCCTTGGACCGAGAATGAAGTCCACCACCATGACGATATCCTTCAAGTCCTCCGACGAGTTGTTCACGACAGCGATCTCGGGATACATCGAAGGTCGTTCGTAAGAAGTGGGACCTGGTCGGTTGTGAGCGAGCACGGACATTCGTGGTACGCCCTCGGCCCACAGCGGTGAATCGGCGCGGTCGCACGAGCAAGGAGGCGGTGGAGGCACGACAGCCACGGGTTCGGCCACGATGGAAGGCGAAGCGCTGGTCAAAGGCTCGGAAGCTGGCACTGGATCCGCGGGTTCACGCACGTCTGTCCCACTGGCTTGCGGATCCGACGGCGAGGAGAACAACAAGTTTTTGCCGATGAGAATAGCCACGGCCGCCATCGCTGCCATGACCCCCGCGGTGGCAAATAATCCGCGTAGACTGGTGCCATCGGGTTCCGGCTCCCCCAATTCGGCGGGGGCTGCCTCCGGTACGGGAATCTCCGATGCCACCGTGATGGCTCGCACGCGGCCCGGTGCAAGACGCGCTTTCAATTCACCAAGGAGTTCATCACGCACGTGCTCGTGGGTTCGGTTGAACAACACGATCTTGGTCGCGATATCGCGACGTGTCAGGTAAAGCACGAGGCTGGCACTTACGGCCATTCCCATCACCATCACGGCAGGCAAGTCGGCCACCAGCGCTCGCAGCAGCAATGCGATGGGCACCCATGCGGCAAGAGCAGCGATGGTAATGGAGCGTTCGACCCGCATCCGACGGCGATGGCTTGTGATGTGGTCGAAGGCTGGGTCGCGCGCGAGACCCGCGAGCACCAGGCGATGGTATGGTGTAACGGAAGGGTCAAGCGTAAGGTGAACCAATCCGTCGGCATCCAATTCGACGGCGGCCACTTGATCGTAAGGGACGGTAATACGCTCGGAGGATGTGGCGGGGTAAGGAACGAATCCTTCCGTATAGCTGCTGATTCGGACGAATTGGATGCGTAATCCGTGTGCGACGCAGGACAGTTCGATGGTGCCTACCGCGTTGCTTTTTTCGTGGGCGATGGCCACGGCGCGCACGGGGACGGTGGTTGATCCGTACCGAGGCAAGACCGGTGAATCCTGACGGGAATACGATTCCCGGAAGGTAGACCGGGGTGTGTGTTGAACCGACACATCACGGGAAACCGGCGCATAAGAGGGGGTGGGAGGGGAAGGCCGTGCTGGTGGTTTGCGTTCGGATATTGTTTGCGCCTCGGCTTCGATCCGAGAGGCGACGGAAGGGAACGAGGGTGGGGCAGCAGGGAGTTGGTTTTCTTTGGTTTTCGGAGCAGCGGCCAAGGGCGCTGAAAGCACCGAAGGGGCTTGTTGTGTGGGCGCCGGCGGGCGAAAGGTTTCCGGTACGGGAGTGGAAAGAAAAGGATTTTTCTTAGGTTTTTTACGAGTTTTTTTGGGGAGAGTTGCCGACGACGGTGCGAAAGGAACGTCGGTATCCCCCATCAAGGCCGCGCTCGCGTCGAGCAAGGATGGTGGGGCGGTGGAAGCGCGGGTCGGACGTACGGAAGGGGAGAGGCGAGGTGGGCGCGCCGAAGCTTTCGGTGGCTCCTGGTTTACGGATTTTGCCTTTTTTTTGCGGCTAATGAAGAGAAGAACCCGTTCGACGCGTTGTCGCGTGCGCGATTTTTTTTTCAACGGAAGAACGGGGGCGAGTTTCATGATTCAGGCGGAAAGTAGTGTAGTGCGAGAACGTGAAAGATCCAGCGGAATGCAAGTCACATGGACTCCCCAGAATCCGAGGCGCGCGCTATCCTGCGACCATGTTGCATGCGCGAAGCTATCCGTGGGTGCTATGTGCTTGTGTGGCTATCGGCTCGGCTACCATGACCACGAGCGGCTCTGTTGGGGCGGAGCCTCCCACCAAACAAGAAGCACGAACCTTGTTTCAAGAGGCTCTCGCGCACGTGGCAGCGGGGGACTATACGACTGCCCTCGGCAAGTTGGAGCGTGTCGCAACCTTCAAACGCACGCCTCAGGTGGGATTCTATATTGGTTATTGCCACGAGAAGTTGGGCAAGCTGGTGATGGCGTTGGGCGAGTACCGAATTGCTCTCGCCGATGCGCAAGCTTCCGCGGCCAGCGATGTGATTGCCGAAGCCCAAGAAGCGATCGGTCGGGTGGAACCTCGAATTCCCAGATTGATCATTCATCGAGGCGATGGTGCCGCTACCGCAACCGTGCTCGTGGATAGAAAACCTCTTGGTGAGTCCGCGATCGGTCAACCCATGCCTTTCGATCCCGGAACGCGCGTGGTCGTGGCTCAGGCCGCGGGGTACCTTCCGTTTCGCCAAGAAGTCCGACTCGCGGAAGGCGAGAAAGCCACGATCGAAATCAAGATGATCAAACGAGCGCCGGGAGCGGCTGCTCCGATTCCCCCACAAAACACGCCAGAACGTACAGATTCATCTTCCTCGTCCTCCGTCGAAATCGATTCTCGAGAAGGATCGAATACCCTTGCCTGGATCGCAACCGGTGTCGGTGTCGTTGGACTCGGCGCCTCGGGTTATTTCATGGTGCAGCGCTCGAAAGCTATTTCCGATCTCGATGACGCTTGTGGAAGTGGGCGCGCGGCTTGCCCCTCCTCGATGAAAAAAACGTACGACACGGGAAAGCGGGATACGTTGTTCGCGAACGTGGCGCTGGGCGTAGGCGCGGCGGGAATCGTCACCGGGGCATTGTTGTTCATATTCAGTGGGGGCTCGCAACCAGACAATACGCTCACACAGCCCGATCAACCGGGATTGTCGTTCAGCCCGCAGCCACCACCACAAGGAGGCTGGGCAGGCGTGCGAATGGATGGACGATTCTAGGGATTGGGATTGGTGGATACAACACCCCCCTCGCAGCAAAATGCCGCGTGATGGGTGTCATCAGAATCCGAAACGGAAATACTACTTCTCGGTTTTCGGTGCATCCGCCGGGATCGGCTTTGCCGTCAAACCCTTCTTGTCGGCAGCTTCGCATCCGCCGCCCTTGACCGAAGTATCCTTGCCCGCGCGACGAAGGATTTTGAATTCCACGCGACGATTGGCCTCGTGGTTGTCAGGCTGCAGCTCACAATAGAAGCCGTAACCCACGGCGCGCATACGGTTTTTCTCGACGCCCAGCGCAACCAACGCGTCCATGACGGCCTTGGCTCGACGTTGCGTCAAGTTCTTGTTGTAGAACTCGTCGCCTTCTCGAGAAGCATGGCCGGCGACTTCCACGAAGTCGATATCCGCATGCTTCTTCATCACGTTGGCGATGTTTTCGATGAGGCTGTTGGAAGACGATTCGATCTCCGCCGAGTTCTTTGCGAAGTTAATCTTGTCATTGATCTTGATTTCGTCACCCTTGACCTCCACCAGCGGAGGAGGCTCGGGCGGAGGCTCAGGAGCCGCAACGGGCTCAGGCTCCGGAGGAGGAGGTGGCGCTGGAGGCGGTCCAGGCGGAGGATTGACTCCCACCTGCAACACGGCCTCCCCGCAACCCGTGGTCAGCATGACGCCAGAGGCGCCCAACACCAGTGCCATCGCAATTCCAAGCGTACGTAGTCTCAACATCGCAATATCTCCATCTACGGGCAGCTAGACTCCGGTGCCCGACACGGCGGGCTGGACTTGCGCGTGCTCACAGGCCCCGCGCACACTCAAGTGCTTCCATCTACAATGGAGCGCGAGTCGAACGCTACATAAATCGCTGATGAACGAAACGCCGTCGCCAAAAAATCTTTTGATAAAATATTTTTATAAATAATATCAAATAATTATGGGTGTATCGGACCACGAATGATCGCTTCCTGGACTCCGGGCTTTACCTTGACGCTCCCCTGGCTTTGCCGCCAAAGTCCGCGCTGGCGACAAGACTCGACCCTTCCCTAGATTTTTCGGAGTTGGCAACCCATGAATCCACGTTCGCTTTGGGCTTGGTTCGCACCCTTGATGGGCCTATTTCTGCCCACCAACGCGTTCGCCCATTTCGATCCCCAAGGCAACTACACGTTCGATCCTCGCGCGGTTCATACGGAAAGCTTCGAGTCCCTCCCTTCGTGGAATCCTGCTCAACCCGATCCCAACGCCATCAAAAATCTATTTACCTTGAACGACCCTGGCGCACTCGAAGGAAATCGTGTGGGAGCCGTATCTCCCGAATGGTGGGCAGAGGGAGTTCGTTTGCCCGTGACCCTCCCTCCCCTTCTCGCGTCTTATCGCATTCGACTTTGGATTCGATCCGGTTGGCTCGCAGCCACCTTCGTCGTGGATGATGCCGCGGACCCGCTGCAACGCTCCGTGGCGGATCTATCGGCAACCGGTCGATGCACCAGCGATGGTTGGGTGGAGATGGCAAGTGCGCCGGTGACCATCGATGGCCTAACAACGAGCGCAGCGTTTCTATATTTGATGGGCGATGCGCTCATCGATGGTTTTGAAATCGTTGAGGAAGGTGTGGTAAAGCCCAGCGCTCCATGTCTTGGCGCAAGAGACCTAGCCTGTGGAAAAGATGAAGTATGCATCGCAGGCCTGTGTCGTGCTGGAGATACGCTCGTCCCACATTGGCCCCCGCCAGCAGAACGGTCTCGCGTCGTAGACTTCCTATTCACCCGTTTGCAGTATTTTTTCGGCGGTCATCAAACGCGACGGGATCACTTGCCTGATGCTCTTGCCCAAGTCGAAGCGATGCGAACGGCAACGTCCGCGTGGGAGTTCTGGCATGGCTTCGCCACGGCCGTTCGCAAATTGCACGACTGGCATACCTCCGCTTCCGGAGCCATCCAATTCTTACAGTCCCCTTACGTCCTCAACGCGTGTTTCATAGAAGGCAAAGCCGATCTGTCTCAACACGCTTGGCCGTCCGACTCCTCCTCGTTCGATTGGCTCGTTTCTCACGTGGGACCCGACCGAAACGTAGGCCTCAAACCAGGAGATCGTCTCGTCGCCATCGATGGAATGCACCCATTGCAATGGGCTCGATCGTTGATCGATGTCTCTTGGGATTGGTGGCAAGCGGATGATGACCGAGTCAATGCGGAATTCGCCGAGGTCATTCGAGGTCTCATTCCTAAGTACGCACAAAACTTCTCTATCGTGCGATGCCATGCCGAGACGGGAACATGCGATGATACCCCCGATCTGATCGAGGTCTCTTCGTTGCCTCGACGCGACGAAATCGATGAACCACTCGTTGCCTGCGACAACCGGCCCTCGTATCACCTTGTCCAAGGCCCTGATCCAACCACGCATAACGTGGGCTGGAACGTTTTCGTGGGCCTGCTCGAAGACTCCCAACCAGGGGAAAACCTATATGGAATCACCTGGGATTCGCTTTGGGGACCCACCACCACCCCCATCTTTCTCAAAGCCAATGAAACGTTCAAAGCCAACGCTCGTGGTGTCATCCTCGATCATCGCGCGGGCAATGGAGGCACGATCGACGCCCCTGAAGCGATTACGCAACTCGTGCGCGAACCGCTCGATATCGCCATCTTCATTCACGATCGACCTTGGGCCGATTACGAGGGAGCTTCCACCGTCGAAGAAGGACTCGCCATCTTCGAACGTTATAAAAAAAACACCCACTACCCTGATCTCACCTATTCGGTCGGTAGCGCGAAAGCAAAACTCGATCTTCCCGTGGCGCTGCTTCAACACCGTGACGGTTCCGCGAGCGACTACCTTCCCTTTGGTATGAAAGGATCGCCGCGCGTTCGCATTTTCGGACCACAACCTACCGCGGGCGCTTTTTCGTCCTTCTTTCAAATGGCGCTCGGTGGAAATATGCGCTTGAGTTTGGCCTCCGGTGACACCATCGCTTACGACGGTCAAGCGCTCATCGGACATGGTGTGGAACCAGATGAAATCGTCGTTCCCTTGCAGTCCGATCTGATTCACGGAAAAGACACCCTCTATCTCCGAGCCCTCGCCTGGCTTCGTTCGGAGCTGGACCCATGAAGCGATACCTTCCCCTTTCGCTGATCGCTTTTGCCCTTGTGGCTTGCGAAACGAACGAACAGCCCAATCCCGCGCCCACCGTCGATATACCCGTGGACGCCGCTGCCGAAACTACGATAATCGATGTATTTTCCGAGGATGTCTTTTTGCCTCCCACCGAGGCCGGACCCTTTCGCCGATCCGTTTTGCTACGAAGTCCGTTTGGAAACCTGGCCCACACGGACAACTTGCTGCTCGATGGCGACATGGAAATGAGTGTGGCCCAAGGTCAGACGCCATGGCGCGTGTTGGGGCTCGGCGGCCAAGTATCCGTGCCTGTCGAAACCGGAGGACGATGTCGATCCGGATTGAGATGCATTGCGCTGTCCGCCAAAGCCAACGCCGCCTTCGGTGTTGGTGTAGCAGCGCGCAATCTGCCCCTCGAGTTCTGGCTTTGGGCCAAAACGCCCGGCGCGTGCTCGGCACTCACCGTGTATATGTTCTCCGCCATGACCATGAACATCACGCAGTTCCATCAAGTCCAGGCTGATAATCCACAACCCGACGCCTCGGGTTGGTGCCGCTTTTCTGCCCTGCGAAGCGCTTCCGATGAGTCCATCGGGATTTATGTGGAAGCCAAGGTCACCTCTGTTCAACAAATCTTGATCGACGACGCCGTATTGCGCCCCGCCGACGCCTCCTCCCCTACCACCAAAGGGCTGATCGCCGTGCGCCCGCAGGTTCATCAACGCATTGTCAATAGGCTAGCACCGTGGATGCGACAGCGATGGATCGGCCCGCCTCCGCCGTGGCCTCAAGGACCATAAAGAAAGATATCCCCCGTACGACAAACCACCACGAACCTGTTTGGCCCCGCGGCCGCCAAGTCAACCGGTGTTGCCAACGACGATCGAGACGCGAATCGTACTGTGCCGTTCGTCGATATCACGCCAACTCGTCCATCCGCTCGCACAAACGCAACTTGCCCCGAACGATCTGCCAACAACGGCGGGCTCGGTAGCCCATACGACGGAATCACACCCCCATCTCCCTCGGAAACGTCGGGGGACGTGTCCAACGCTACTTCTCGATCCAACGTCGTCGACTCCGATGAATAAACGATGCCCGCGTGGGAGGCCACATGGACAGTCCCGCTTTCCCCTACCGTGGGCGGTCCCTCGAGCCCAACCACAAACCATCGTGTCACTGCAACCCCAGTCGTTGGATCCATGGCCACCAATCGCTGCCCATCCACCACAGCCAATAATTCCCCCTTGCTGCTTCGCACGAAACCTTCTCGCACACTGCCTCGAAACGTACCGATCCGATAAGGAGGCAACGAAAAAGACCACCGCATCACATCCCCACCGTCGGTGGTCACCAACACGGAACGTCCGTCACTGACAATACTGCCCACCAGTCGATGACCCACATCTGCCCGCTGACCCACGGAACCGTCACGATCAAGAACGATGAGTTGGGAGCCCACCGCCACCACGACAGTACCGTCTTCTTTGGGCAATGGATGGGTTGGAGCGATGGCACCGAATCCGGATAAATCCGTTTGAAAACGCATAGTTCCATCTGGTCCGAAGCCCCATGCTCGTCCCAACGATGTCAGTACCACACGCGTTCCATTCGACGTTATTACGGGCTCGGTGGAAGCGACGCTCATGCCCAACTTCTGACGCCATTGTTCGCGCCCGTTCCGATCCAATTGCACCAATTCGGCGACGGCGCTGGCGATCACCATCGCACCGGTTTCATCGACCGCGACCGGTAGTGTGGTGCCTCCTCGAACACGCTGATGCCACAGCAGCTTGGGAGACGAAGGAAGCTGAGCCACCAAGCCCGTACGCGAACCGTTCACCCGTGCCATGGGGTGCGGGCCAGCAGGCGGTCCTACGATAAGATGAATGGGCAGATTCACTTTCGTGTCGTCGGCCTCGGCAAACGAGCTGACCGCACCTATCGTGGCGACGAATGCACAAGCCATGGCGAGTCCACGGGTCATTTGTTTTCCCTGCTGCTTTGCCAGCATTTCAGCCATCCTCACCATTGTCCAAAAACCGTTTCTCCCCCACGTCGTCGTTCCTGGGGATTGAACATGCGCCGGTTTCGAAACCTTCTCGTCGTTGTTCACGTTCAGCTCAGGATGCGTCTTTGCCGTCAACGACCTTTCAACAGGAAGTCGACATCGATTTCCGGGACTGTTTTTCCACCTGCGGATTGCACATCGGCGACGCGACCAAACACGCGGATGAAGTCGCCTTTCGATAGAGGCTCCGTCCCGGCATATAAGAGACGAGCAAGGCAAGGAGGTGCGGAGCACGTGCCCGTGGCGTCGAGTAAGATCACACGAATGGAGCTTTGTGAACGCGCTTCGATGACCTCACCTCGAAGCACGACCTGTTTGCCACGATACGCCGCTGCCTCTTCCATCACCCTACGAGCCTCGACCTGCGAGTTTTTTTCGAAAGTATTGGCTTCCTCCTCCAGACGTTCGACACGCTTGACGCTAAACGAGATCGTTCGAGGTGCATGCTCCGGAAGTATCGCACGAACGCGTACCGTGGTTTCTCCAAGTTGTTTGATCTGTAGGGTTCGAGAAAAAGCGCCATCCTTGTCGGCCTCGAAGCGTGCTCCCTCGATCTGCACCGTGGCTCCCCGTGGCGTGCGTCCCGCCACCAGAAAGCTTTCCGTATCCACGACCGTATGGGGGCGAGGCGCTTGCAACGTGAGGGGCGTAACCCTTACTTTGACGGTCACTGTCCCACTGCTCGCCGCTGCTCCTTTCGGTTGAATGGTGTATGATATCGTGCGGTCGATAAGCATACTATCGGTGTTTGGTCCTGTGCATGCCTCCGTCACATCCACGGGATAACGGGCTTTACCGCTGGTATCCGGGTGAATCGCAACACCATCCACCAGAACCGTCGTGCCAGGGAGCGTTTCGACTTCCACGTGAATCGTGGGTGGGTCTGCCGTGAGCCCCGTCAAATCAGGTCGTACGCGAAAAGAGACCGGCATGCGCAGTTCGACATCTTCGTCTCTTCCGGAACCCGGTCGGTCGATCCGAACCTGAAAACGGTTGTCTCCCACGGAAAGAGGCTTTGGCAACAACACATCCGCCACGTTCGCGGCTACCGTCGCCGATGCCCCCTCCACCGTCATTACCGTGCCATCCGGACAGCTAGCGCAGGTCAGACGCAATACGTCTCGCCCTTGCTCGTTGACCAGTGCTTGTGAGGCAATGGGCGGCTTGGTGGGCCATAACCACGCAAACAGACCCACCACCAACAATACGGAAACACCTAACGCTACGAATACAAACGAAAGACGCCGATACCATGGGACCATGGGGCGAGCCGCGCGGCTTTGATCCATGCCGAACGCCGGCGGAGGAATCGGAGCTTCCGTAAATACGTGCGGCGGAGACATCGGAACCACGCGTCCATCCGTTGGCGCAATGCCCGGCATGGCCACCCCAAGCATCGTTTTTTTCTGCGACGGCACTTGAGCTGGTCCAGCGGGGGCTGCCGCCGCTGGCTGCTGGGTAGGCGCAATGCCCGGCATGGCCACCCCGAGCATCGTTTTTTTCTGTGCTGGCATGGGGGCCGGTGCCGTGGGGGCCGCTGCCGCTGGCTGCTGGGTAGGCGCAATGCCCGGCATGGCCACCCCGAGCATCGTTTTTTTCTTTGCTGGCATGGGGGCCGGCGCCGTGGGGGCCGCTGCCGCTGGCTGCTGGGTAGGCGCGAAGCCCGGCATGGCGACGCCCAGCATGGTTTTGTTTTGCGCTGGCACGTGGATAGGTCCCGTGGGGGCCGCTGCCGCTGGCTGCTGGGTAGGCGCAAAGCCGGGCATGGCAACGCCCGGCATGGCGACGCCCGGCATGGCGACGCCCGGCATGGCGACGCCCAGCATGGTTTTGTTTTGCGCTGGCACGTGGATAGGTCCCGTGGGGGCCGCTGCCGCTGGCTGCTGGGTAGGCGCAACGCCGGGCATGGCCATACCTAGCATGGTTTTGGCGGGCGCTTGCGGTGCGGTAGATTGGGGTTGAACTGTGGGAGCGGCAGCGAGTGATGCCTCCGACGCGCTTGCCCGCAACCTTGCCAGTAACGCCGGATCCATCGTCTCCGGCATGCCGATCATGGTTTGCTTATTCGTCGATGAGGCAATCGCGGCCGGAACGACAGGCACCCTTGTCTGGTGGTCCGGTGTGGGAGCAGGCCCAACGACTTGGTGAATCGGTATGCCACAGGCCGGGCATAGTACCGCCTGCTCGGCCAACGGAGTCGCACACCTAGGACACGTTCGCATGGGGCCATTGTATCAGGTTGTCAGCCGTTCGCTGAATTCGTGTTGAACCCGTCCCTGTTGAAACCTGCTGAAAGTTGCTCAAAAGGCTCGCATGACGGTATGGGAATAAATAGCCATGCAACATGAGTGCGAAATAGGCTCCCGTTTTCGTCCTGGTTCGAATCGAGTTGGCGTTCGCGCCGACCGACAGGGCTCTTCCCTATCCACCAATGTCCGCCTGTCGCTCGAAACGGTCATCACCGCGGCGGTTCGACGACAAGCACCCATTTCCGTCGAAACCGCCGGATATATAGCTCTGGCCGTGGCTGACGCCCTGGTTTCGGCATCCGCTGTTGTCCGGCCTTGTCATGTTTTCATCACTCTAGAGGGCGAAATCCTGCTGAAAGGAGCCCAACGGGGTGACGACGGCACCGCGGAAACCAGTGTGCGATCGCTGTTGGCGTCCCTGCTTTCCGTGGCGGTTGGCACGTCCCCGGCATTGACCGCGTCAAGCCGTCGAACGGGTCGTCGCGGACTGACGCTCTTGGTCGAGGAACTCGAGGCAGCATTGATTCCAGTCAATCGGGCTGCCGCACGGCGCGCCATTGGAAGATTGGCCCGAGAGGTTCAACGCTCCGGTATCCAAAGCACTCCGCGCTTGACCCATGGCCGACCGAGCCAGCGGTCCGCACGAGACGTATCGAAGGAATCCCGTGTTTCGCCCGCTTGCGCTGTCGATGATCCCGGGAAAATCACGGTACAGGTTGATGATCCGCTGTCGGAAATCACCGAGGTCGACGCTCCCGTTGGTCCGGTTGCCCCCGCTTTTACCGAACTATCCACCGCGGAACCGACAGCGCCGAACGATTCCGCGGCATCCGAGGAAGAGTCGACTCCAGCAGCCCCGCCACCCCTAAACGAGGCGCAATACAGCGTCGATACGTTGTTTTGCGGGTCCACGACGGAGCTGTCCGAACCGCCGGAGCTGATGGCCCCGAGCGTTTCCGCGGCATTCGATGAAGCGTTGTCTCCAGGCGTCGATGAATTGCCCGACGAAAGGCCTGAAATACTCGAAGCCTCATCGAATGAGGCTTGGGAGTTGGAGGGTTCGTACGACGATTTGCAGACCTACGAACCTCCGGAAGCCGTGGGCGATGAGTCATTGGATTTTGGGACGGCTTCTCCGCCACAGGTCGAGCCCATTGCCCTTGAAGAACCGAGTATCGAGGAGATTTCGGATCTGGAGGTGCCCGCGCCCCAGGCGCCTTGTGCGTCGAGTGGTCTTTGCACGTCCGGTTCTGACCGGGTTCATGAATTGCTCGAGGAATTCAGGACGCCGGAACGAGCGAGTCGGGAGTGGGCAGGCGAGTTGAAGGAAATGCTAGGGCTGCCGCCAACTCCGCCGCCGCCCGTGGCTTGTCAAGAAGCGGGGGAGTCGGCTGCGGATTCAGAGCCATCGACCGAGCAAGAACCTCCTCCGCCCCTAACTTTTAGGCCTCCGCGCCATCCTCGTCTCGGAATTGCGCTGACGATGGTCTTGTTGGTGCTCGCCATTGCCGTATTGCTGACGTGTTACGTGTTACACCCGGCGTTGTTGATGGGGGGCTAGATTCGGGGCTCCAGGCTTAAGTTATTGAATTATAAGCTATTTTAGGAGACGCTTGGGGTGGGGATAAGGTGTCGCGGTCAGGAATAAATTAAGATAATAAGGAAGATAAGGAAGAAAAGCACTGTCTTGGAGGTTGAGTGACCTAGGCAATAGCAACCTTCAGGCCATAAATATTTTATATTTATTCTATAGATTCACGGACAATATAACGGAAAATATGGATAATTTATTCATTTAGGGCTCGAGATGTGACGCCATCCGACTTGGATGCGAAAAAAACACGGGGAATCATGGGCAGGAGGGCGATCGTAACGTTACGGTTACGGTCCACCAAGTTCGGAATTGACCGCACTTCCGAGTTTGTCGAGTTGGTCGAGGTCGTTACTGCTAGCTTTTTTCTTGGGGGGAGGGGCAGCGCCCGAGGGGTCTTTGGGCTCGCCGGCCGCCACGGTCGGAGGTTTTTCCTCCGCATGGGCAGCGGCTGCTGCAGAGGCTGCTGCCGCCGCACGTTCTTGCTCCGAGGCAATCGCCCATGCTTTGGCAGCCAACTCGAGATGTTCCAGTTGGGCCTCCCGTTTTGCTTTCGCTTCGTCGGCCGTGATGCGCGCGGAATGCACGGCCGCTTCGATATCACCTTCGGCTTTGGATTCTTGTTTGCCCCGCGTCAAAAGGAATCCAACGACTGCCAATAGGACAACCGCGGCCCCAACTCCCACGAAGATCAAAGGATTCGTTTTCTGGATCGGAAGTTGATACTCATCGTCGGGCTGGTTGGATGGTTTGGGTTTGGAAGGCGTTGCCATGCTCACCCCGTCATTGGCTGAAAACTCAGGTTGTCTTCACGATAGCAAGCGCCCGATCGAACGGCATGGGTTCATGCGCGAAAAAGACCGAGCACCCGGATACAATACCCCTGGCTTTCGTGCCGGTCCAGTGGGCTTAGTCCACCCGCGTCATCACCACTTCTCTCCCGCTTCCCACGTCCCAAACGAGTTTGGAGCCTTCGAATCGCAAGGCGGCCGTGTCGCTGCCCCCCGATTCCCGCGCCACACGGACCGTCAACTTATCGCCGGAAACATCTTCGATATCGAAATCGCCAGAACGTGGCTGATCCGAGGGCAGGCTCACGGTCATCTTGTTTTTATCGAATTCGAAACGAACGCCCTGCGCCCAAGTCGTCGCCTCCGCCTTTTGAGACTCGTCGATTTGCTTGACCGTCTGCCCGCCCCATTTGCCTTGCAGCCGCTCTTTCGGATCTTTGGAACATCCGTTGAGGCATAAGGGAAAAACAAGGGCGACACACAGGAGAAGATTACGCATGATGGTCCTCCGACGAACGAGAACCTACGGCGTTGGCGGAAGGTGGCCAAGTATATGGGGTGCGCCGTTCGTCGAGGCAAAGCGGCCAATGGGCCATGGGTGGGCCGACGCTTCAGTCGTCGCCGAGCAAGTCGAGGGCGACGAGCCCGATGAGCAAGGAAAACTGAACCAATTCTTCGATGGAGACGTATTCGTCGGCCACGTGGAAAGCGTTGTCATCGCCCGGCCCCCAGCCCACGGACGGAATCCCCGCGAGGTTGAGCCATTTCGCGAAGGTAGCTCCTCCCAATCCCACCGGTTCGGGCCGAAATCCAAGCACGGGTTCGGCATTTCGCTGGATGGCATCAATCAAGGGATGGGAAGGCGACATCGCGTGGGGCGCCCGACTATCGACGATCTCCACTTCGAAGTCCGACGCCACTTGCCGTGTGATTTCGAGCATTTGCCCCTGAACCGATTCCATCGTTTGACCGGGAACCAGGCGAAGATCGACGAGGATGGAGCAGGATCCGGCAACGATATTGGGAGCAGCCCCACCGTGGATGAGTCCCACGTTGATCGTGGGATGTCCAAGCAGCGGATGCGGTTCGTAGACGAACGGGAATGCTTCGAAACGCTGAAGAAGATTCGCCATTTTATGTATTGCGTTCACGCCCCGTTCTGGTGTGGAACCGTGAGCTTGCACACCTCGGGCCGTCACACGCATCACCCCTCCGCCCTTTTCGGCAATGTCGATGCTGCGCATGAATTCACCGATATCCGGTACGATGGCGCAGGTGGCGTCGATCAACCCTTCTTCCAGCAAGTACCCCACGCCATAATCGACTCCATCTTCCCCCGTGGCTTCTTCATCGCTAAGGGCCGCGATTTGAAGCTGGCCGGCCAGCGCCTCCGAGCCGATGGCTTCGCGTAGCATCTTCACGGCCACCAATGCGCTTGCGAGCGGGCCCTTGTTGTCGAGCACCCCTCGTCCGTACAGCATCCCTTGTTGAACCTCCGGCTCGAACGGGTTCTTAATCTTTTTCCATTCCGACGGATCGCCCGCGGGAACCACATCCATGTGGGCTGCCACCAGGAGGCGCTTTCCATTTTCGTTGCGCCCCATACGACCAAGGAGATTCGGACGTCCTTGCTGTCGCTCGTGACGCGTGAACGGAATTCCCCAGGCTTCCAACTCGCGGCTTACGATCGCGGCCACACGCCATTCTTCTCCACGAATCGCGAGATAGGGGTGCTCGATGAGCTTGTCGGGCGTCACGTTCACCGTTCGCTGTCGAACCATTTCCATGGTCAACCGAACGATGTCATCGCGAACTTGTGATTGATGGGAGTCGAACCATTCCCGTAGCTTCTGGGCGGCCTTCATGGCTCTGGCTTACACCACAACCAAGGAAATTCGAAGACCTAGGACGTGCATGGTCCCGCGAATATCTGCACGATCCACAACATCCCCTTTTCGTCTCGCAACGCGGATACACCCAACCGCTCATAGCGCGGATGCAAGAGATTGGTCCTATGCGATACGCTTTTCCACAACGCAAGATGCGCAAGCGTCACGCTCGTGGCGCGTGATACGTTTTCTCCCACCTCCTTGGCACACCCTCCAGCGCGAGCGAGCCGTTGTGGCGGACTACCGTCTCCCATATCGTGTCCGATAGCCCCGCTTGCCATCATGGTTTTCGCATGTTCTCGCGCAAGGGCCGTGAGTTGCGCATCCACGACCAGCGGCAACAACCCTTCCTCCACACGTGCGGCGTTGAGCTTGGCGACCATGGCCTGCTCATCGGAAAGACCATGACCCGCGGCTTCACCGGGCACGGGGACGTGCGTCACTGCCTGTCGAGGCCCCACCCGCACCTGAGCTTCGAGCATCGGTTTGGGGCCCGCGTCTGTCGTTCCCACGACTTGCAACAGCCAATCTCCTTGGCGATCCGCCATGAACCGAGCCACCACTCGCGCGGTCGCCGGATCGAAACTCGAAGGAATCACACGCGGCAAGCCCCGTGGACCAAGCACCACGACCCGACCCTCTACCGCTCCATCGTGCAATACCGCATCCACAGTTATCCATTGTCCCTGTCGCACCGTTTTTGGAATCGGTGTCAGCAAGTCCGCCAACACGGCCACGGTGAGCATCGTCAACACATCTCCGCGTTGTGAGTCTTCGATGCTCGCGATGCCACAGCGGCGACGTTGCCCCTCCGGGTGGGAAGCGAGCCACGATTTCAGTCCTTTTTCCGCGCGGTTACGGTTCATGCGAGGCATGCGTAAAGACCATGCACGAACCGCGGGATGAGGCTCGCCTCGCGCGCGAAGATGCTCACTCAACTCGAGAGTCGTCCATGCAGTCTGTCCTTCGAGCAATCGTGTTGCCATGGCGTAAGCGACGTCATGCAACACTCTTCCTCCAGGCCCGCAGACGTCGAGCAACCTCTGATCCCGATGGTCTGGCGCTTGCGCTTGCCAATGCGCGCTGGCAGGTGATCCCAACGTCATTCCCGCTGCCACGAGCCATGCCACGAGCGCGGCCATACGCCCACGCCATCGAAGGAGTGTGTGATGGCTTGCATCCCCCACCTTATCGACCCTCGCCCGTGTTCGTCCTTCGTGCGGTAATGATGTCGTCGTGGGAAGGTTGCTCGTGCATGGGTGTACCAAGAACGTGAACAAGGATGTGATGCACGAGAGCTTCGTGGACGGGTCGAGGGGCGATGCGAAGCCATTCCGGGCGATGAAACCCTAGGATCTCAAAAAGGGCGAAAGAAGACAGTCCTTTTTCCGCGGCGAGTTGGATGAGAAGCTCCGCGGTTGGGTCAGAGATGGCTGGATTTTTTTCGCGTTCGGCCATGTGGGTGCCAAGTCCCGCTTGAAGGCATACGACTTCTTCGGTGACGGATAAGTGATAAGGCGCGGACTCCGGCTCTTGCAGCATCGCCGCGCGAAAGACGGGTTCGAAGCGAAAAGCTGCCTTACAGGAGGCGTATCCAACGCAGAAGGGGCGATCACAGCTCACGACGACGATCGCGCCTTTGTCATTCACCTCGATGAAGGGTTGTTCGACGACCACCGCTCGATCGATGGGATGTCCAACGATGACCTCCGCGACTTTCCAAGCACGAGGATAGGTCGGGTACAACGCCAACGCTCTGGCGATGGCTTCCTTGGCGCGATCCTGCTGATGGTGTCGCCACCGCACTTCCGCAAGTATGCGAAATGAAAGAGGAAATGAAGGATCCGCCGCGAGGGCGACACGGGCAGCTTGGTCCGCCGTATCCAAGTCTCCGACGGCGAGGGCGGCGTCCGCCAGCATGGCTTGGACTCCTGGTACCGTTTTGGATTTTTCTGCCGCTTGCTTGAGGGAATCCAAGCCTTTGGGTCCTGCTTTCATGCCTTGGTCCAACAGAGGCCGCACGTCGTCGGTGGGCAACGAGGGGACCAACGAGGGCGAGCCCTGGGCATCGACCGCGACACGTTGCCAGGGGTCGGGGTCATCGACAGGCTTTGGGCCGAACAATGCGTGAATGTTTGCAAGGGAGGCGGGACCCGTGCGAAAAACGTACAATAGCGGCGAGGCTGCGAGGACCTCGGAAACGTGATTTGCGAACACCAAAAGGTCGTCTGGAACGGAGATAGGGCTGTCTCCCGCGAACGAAAAACGGGTGAGATCAGGATAGGTGCGGTGGGCGCGCTGCTCGATCGTAGCGTCCAAAGGCATGGCCAACACGGTTTTTTGGGCTTCGTCATAAGGGCCAAGCCATTCGGGCGCGGTGGGGTTGGCTTTCGGGGTTTCCGCATTTTCAGGCGGTTTTTGGGGGCTACAGGCCACCATGGCGGAAAGAATCACAATGGTACCAGCGCTTCGGCTTACGGCGCTCGCGATCGTCATGCACCCGATCGTAGCTTACTGGGTCAGGGTTTGTTAGTTTACGGTCATAGGATGACCCATGGCTGAATGGACACGTGGGGCAAAAGTTGGCGTATTCGCCCTGGCGTGTGTGGGGGCTGGCTATGGTCTATGGACGTTCGTGAACCCCTCGGCGGGTACTTCGGGGGGATATACGGTTCACGCGTATCTCAACGACGCCTCCGGGTTGGCTTCTTATTCGCGTGTGATGGTGGCCGGTATTCCCATCGGCAGCATCGAATCCATTCGCTTGGACAAGGGCAAAGCCAGGGTAGACATCAAGGTCAAGCCTGATGTGGCGCTTTATGAAAACGCGGATCTGGCCAAGCGCTCTTCGAGTCTGCTCGGAGAGTTCGTCATCGTCATCGGACCGGGGGATGACTCACAACGTCGCTTGAAAGATGGCGATGAGATCAAACGTGTGCAGGAGCCGATCACCACCGATCAGATCATGAATGACTTGGGCCATGTCGCCAATCGTGTGAAGTCGGTATCCGATAGCCTGGCGAACTCGGTAGGTTCCGAGCAAGGGGAAGAAGACATACGAGCCACGTTGAAGAATCTGGCGGAGGTTACCGATCAACTCAACCAAACCGTGAGAGAGAATCGTCAATCGCTCAATCAAATCATCCACAACGTGGAGCGGATTTCCGATCGAAGCGAACCTCAGATCGCCCAAATTCTCGAAAACGTCCGTGTCATCACCGGCGAAGTGCGCACGCTGGTCGCCGAGGAACAAGGCGATGTCAAAGGTTCGATGGGAACTTTGCGAGATACGTTGAACCGCGTCAACAAAGCGAGCGTCGACCTGCAAGGTTCCTTGCATCACATCAACAGCGTGGCAGAACGAATCGATCGCGGAGAAGGCACGGTGGGGCGCCTGACCAAAGACGAAACGCTGATCAACGAAGTGGAAGAAGTGGTCGAGGGCGTCGGAGATTTCGTGGGAGGAATGTCTCGTCTGCAAACGGTGGTGGGGCTGCGCAATGACTACAACTTCCAAGCCAATACGGTGAATAGTTACATCGAGTTGCGCCTGCAACCCCGCGAAGACAAGTACTACTTGCTCGAACTCATCAATGATCCGCGGGGCCTTACCCGCGTCGAACAAATCAGTGTCGATACGGACAATCCCAATGATCCGAACCATTACCGTGAGATTCGGACGGTTACGCAAAACACGCTTCGGTTTTCGTTCCAGTTCGCGCGACGGTTGGGGCCGCTGACGGGTCGGTTTGGCTTGAAGGAGTCCACGGGCGGGATTGGTCTCGACCTGCATCTGCTTCAAGATCGATTCGAATTGCAGCAGGACCTATTTGGATTCAGCGAGCAACTCACACCCCGGTGGCGTATTGGCTTGAGTTATGAATTCATCCGACGACTTTGGCTCATCACGGGTGTGGATGATGTCGTCGATCGCCATCGACGTGATTACTTCATTGGCTTGCAGCTTCGTTTTTTGGACGAGGACTTGAAGTCCGTGCTGCCATTTGCACCCACGAGTTTTTGAAGTCTCGTGCCGGTCGAGTCCTTGCTACTCCCACTCATGCTCCCACGGATCGAGCACGCATCGGAAGCCGATCTCCGGCCGTGGGGTCGTAAGACGTGCCGGGGCTGAATTGCGTGTGGCGCTCCATGTCGCTTCCATGGGATCGCGCCAGGATCCGCCGCGAACCGCCATTTTGGTTGTATTTTTGACTCCATCCACGGAATCGTCGGGATCAGTGACCTTGCAAGCCTTCGTACCCGGATCGGTGAAGTCGATCCACGGGTCGGATAAATCCGACCAACAAGGGAGGTCGTCGTCAGCCATTTTTTCGTAGGGCGCGAATCGATCCTGGGTCCATTCCGACACATTTCCCGCGAGTGCTTGGATGGCGTTGCCGTCGTCGTCGTCCAATTTAACCGTATCCGGATAGTCGATGGGGCCTCCGCAACGCGAATCGCCCGACCACGAGGTCCAAGGAAGCACGACTCGGTCATGTGGGAATTTATCACCAGCAGGTCCCGGCTCCTTTCCCTGGAGGCAACTGTCATCATCGCGCCAGCTCGATTCCCCTCGTGCCACGTACACGCCATCGCAGCCTATCAAACTATCCCCAAATGGATAGCGTTTTTCCTGCTCTCCCTGGCTCGCCACATACTCCCATTCCGCTTCCGTGGGCAAGCGCTTGCCTTGCGCACGGCAGTATTCGTAGGCTTGACGCCACGACACGCAATTGAGAGGCATACCGTCGTAATGTGAGGCATTGTCCAATGGGAACGTGCAGTGAATCGCCTTCGATGATTTCTTCTCGCTTTCATCTCGGCAGTGCAGCCCTTCCGGACAGTTCTGTTCCTGGTATTGGTTGGTGTTGATTAAATACTCCCGATACTCGCGTACAGTGACTTCTCGCCTGTCCATGAAAAACGATCGGATCCTGACGAGCCGTTCGGGATACGTGATCGCACGAACGTCCTTCGATGGAACGGGGGCGAGTTCATCACCCAAAAAGAACATACCTCCGGGCACACACACCATGCCTTTGGTTTCCTTGGTTCTCCACGTTGGATCACAATAACGATGCTCCGCCGAAGGAACGAGATCGGTGGTGCCCACACCGCCACAGGGCCCTCTATCCCGATAAGGCTCCAACACCGGGGGAGGCATCATGATCGATGGATCCAATTCAGAACACGTCTCGAATCCCTCTTGTGTGTCATGAACCGGTTTGCCAAGGCAACGCGCCGACAAGTGCATACTCACGGAGTTCACACCATCGTGCAGCGGTGGCAGCCGGCCGAGCGACTCGATGGAAAGAGAAGGCCGATCGGCGCGATAGAATTGAACGCGTACAAAAACTTCCTGACTTCCGGTCGGTGGAGCAATGCCGAACGTGGCGGGCCAGTTCTCTGGCAGGGCGACCACGGCTTCTCGACGGCATGATGGGCACGCGAGTTGCCCCTGTTCATTGAGCAATTCCACGAGCAATCGGTTACCCATCAGTGGCACCACGGCATCGGTGGAAACCGCGACCAACCATTGCGGCCTCGAGGTTGCTTCCTGCTCACAACCGATAAGGTGCAGGACCAGGGCAATTCCAACGATACGCCACCTCATTGGATGCCTCCGGGCGGTTCCTCGTCACCGATGGGGCCGGCGTCATAGCTTGGGTCGAACGGTTGTTCGGGGTTCGGTTCGATGTACTGCACCGGATCCTCCTCTTCCCCCTGCACGCTGTACACGCAACGAAAGCCAACGAGTGCGCTCGATGTGGTTTTCTGGTCTCCGCGACGCAGCGGGGCGTAGGCGTATTCGAGAGGTTCCGCGAAACTGCCTCCTCGAATGGTTTTGGTCAGGCCCCGGATCCCACAGCAAGGATGAACAAACAAGCCTTGTCGCTGCCAACAATTCGTGGTCGGTTCCACGTTTCCATACGAGGTGTAGGAGTCAAGGGTCCACTCCGAAAGGGATCCGGCCATGTGCCACACGCCTTGGTCCGATCCGCCATTGTCCGTCGGATCCTGCCATACCTTGACGATATCTTGTTTCCCGTTTTCGCCTTTTGCGACCGGTAGCAAGCCGTCGAAGCCGCATTCCGGCGCGAACAAAAAGTCGGTTTCCTGCTGTTCGAGCACGGCGGAGTTGCACGTTGGTGGAGCGTCTCCCCACGGAAATAACGAACCCCTTCCAAGATTGGTAGCCACGTATTCCCATTCGGCCTCCGTCGGAAGACGACCGCCCGATTGTTCGCATAGCGCGGCAGCCTCTTCGTGAGTGACGCAGTTCATGGGCAGGTTCACATCGCTATTGTCGGGTACCCAAGTACAAAGCTCGTTTCCGTAGGGATCGGTCTCGCTCCGACCCATAGTGTTAATGGGCATCTCTGACCCCTTGTAACGCTCCACCGTGTATTCCGTGGCGTCGATACAGAAAGGCTTCATGACAACAGGGTGGGGAGGAACGGCGTCGGTGTTTGGGCCAAATCCGACGACGCGAGGATTGCCCAGCATGAAAAACCCACCGGGAATGCATACGCTGTGGGGGGGGCAGTGGTCTTTGGCGTTTGCACAGTCCTGGGATTGAGAGCTATCCGTTCGTTGCAGGTCTCCAGGCCACCACAATGCTTCTCGCGCAGGTCGGGTATCGGCGGCCACGGACTCGATGTCATCGCGAAATCCTGCTTCTTTTCGATCCTCGGCGACGCACGTGGCGTGGCGAGTGAAATCTGGGCGATAGCCACGACAAGCGGAACGGAGCACGACACGGAAAGCGAATACGCCTTTTTCGTAGGGAACGGGGACTTCGACGACCCGGTCGATGACGTAGCCGGCGATTGGTTCGAATACCTTGGTATTGGTGTTGGGATCCGTGGTGACGGCCGCACGTTGTGAACGGAAAGCTCGAAGCCGCACCCGTGAGACAACCGCGCCCTCGAGCCCTTTGATTCCAAAAGAAACCGGCCAATTCATCTCATCCGGGGCCGCGACATCGGTCGACGATACAACCCTGTTGTCGGGATCGAGAATGTCGATGCGTAAAAGGTCCACGGCGGCTTCCGTGAGAAAAGCATGTTCCTGTTCCCGAGCGAGAGATATCGAAGGGGCATCTGTGTCAATATATAGCAGTGCTTGTCCCCCTGGCGCATCCGTGGATGAGCCACATTGAGCCGTCCCTGCCAAAAGGATCAGAGTCAGAGCCACCTCGGGTCGTCGCGATCGCACCATACCAACGATCTTAGCAGGGGTTTCAAAACAAAGGAGCATGCTCGAGATGCCTTGTTTCCCTTGCCCGGATCTTGCATGATTAAGGATCATGGGCCACCTGCCTAGACTCATCCGTCATACCCTGGCGCTGCTGATCGCTGTCGTCGGTTGCTCAACATCGATGCGAATGAACGACACCGGGGATGAAATGGAGGCGTTGCCTACGGACAATCGCCTCGCTTCCAGGTGTTCCAAGTGTTTTTCCGAGGATTGTGCGTGGCAAACCACCGAATGCTCTTCGGATCCGGGGTGTGCGAGACTGCTGACTTGTGCGAATGAAGGCCCGTTGGATGGGCAAGGATTGCTTGATATCGATTGGCTACGCAATCATTGCAGACCTGTCGAAGGTGTCTCCGCTACCTTGTGGAACTCGCTGGTTTCCTGCGTCACGGGCTCGATGTGTTGCGAAGAAGTCCCTGAAAACGGTGGAAATCCGGGATCCGGGGGCGGTGGTGGTGGCGGAATCGTGCCGGACGCGCAAAGCGGTGCCGTAGATACCGGAGCGGACCAAGAATATGATTCTACCTGTTCTCAATGCCTCAAGGAACTCGGAACGGCCACTGACGCTTCGTCCACCGACACTCAATGCCGTGCGGCCTTGGACGACTGCAAACAAGGCGAGTGCCACGAGTACTTGACCCTGTATCAAGAGTGCTTGACGGCCAATACCAATAGCGAAAGAGGGCTGGAAGCTTGCATGTTTCAAGGTCTGGAGCAGGGGAAGAAACTCGCTTCCAATGCCTCTTCAGCCGCCTTCGCCATGTTCATGCAACGCGTTTTCGGCTGTTTGACAGGCTCTTGCGCCAGTCTCTGTGTCCCTGCCGACGTCCGACCATGCATCGCTTGTCAACAGCAATCCTGTGGCGATGACCTTGCTTTGGTTCGATCTTCCAACGATGCCATCCTTGGTATTTGGTGTCGTTCGTACTGCCAATGGAATCAAGATGAACAATGCCCAGGCATTTGTACCGGCTTCATGACAGAAGCGGCCGACATCCTGCAATCTTATGGACAATGCGTGAAAGCGTCATGCCCCGAATGTTGATCCGTGATGGGTTTCGTGGACAATCCCCAACCGCGAGGAGATCTCCGATGAAAATCGCCCCTATTTGGCTCGCCTGGGTCTTCGTTCTCGGATGCCAAGCGGCGACGGCTTTGCCCGAGTCCGATCCGATGCTCCAAAACGGTGGTAGCCGCGAATCGGCAACCTCGTGTTCGCGTTGTTACGAGGAGGCATGCGCTTGGGAGACGATCGAATGCGCGGCCGACCCAGGGTGTGCCCAATGGCTTTCGTGCGCCCAAGGATGCAACCAAGAAGAAAGCTGTCTATCCTCCTGTCCTGTGCCTGGCTCTTCGTTGGGCGACTCCCTGCGGGATCGGCTCAACCGTTGTATCACGCGAACAAGCTGTTGCGCCGTTGCGGCGCCTGGTGGGCTTGATCAAACAAAGGGTGCTGGTGGCGATGGTGGACAGGGTGGTGGTGGGGGCGGTGGACACGGTGGGAACAACGGGACGCTCGACGCTGCGCCAACAACACCTGAAGATGGCGCTAGCTGCGATGAGAACAACTGCAATAGTTGTCTTATATCCATCAAAACGGCAAATGTAGATGAGGGTTCGGAATGTTCTGATAAAGAGTGTCGGGAAATAGCGGACAATTGTTATCACGACGAAGGCAAACCAAGTCCCTGCTGGAACTACATGACCTGTGCGGAACAGAACGCTTCGTGCGCAGCGGTTCCGGTGACTAATGCCGATTTGGTTATCCAAACCCTTTCCTGTGCGGAAAAGTATTGCCCTGTAAGCTGTCTGAGTTCCTGTAAGAAATGCCAATTCAACTCGTGTCGGGATGAATTGAAGGCGTTTCTGTCCAGTACCGCCGCGCAACACCTCGTATTTTGTCGAGACGAATGCAAATCGGATCCAACGCCCCAGGCGTGCATTCGAAAATGTGTGGAACAGAAGGAACAGATGGAACAGATGGAGCAGATGGAACAGATGGAACAGTACGAAGAGGCGCTGTCTGTCGTAGGGGAATTGAACCAATGCACCATGGAATGGTGCAAAGACAAATGTACGCCCTGACCGCACCGTCGTGATTTCACGGGATTCCAAGGAATTTATGAAGCTGCACGCTGAGCCGCCATCGGGGGTGAGAGGCGCAATAATCTAGGCAAATACGTATATTTTCCAATAGGTTAGCGTCGTGCCGGGGTTGTAGGGAAAAGGTGGTGAACGCCAGGGAAACGAAGTCCTTGGGGTCCAAGCCCTCCTGAGGAAACACCAGTTTGAGTTCGTCTCCCGCCGTCTGCACGAGGGGTGCGCCAGCTTTGGGGCTCACGCAGATCCAGTCGATTTCTGGTGGACAGGGTAACGTTCCGTTGGTTTCGAGGCCCACTTCGAAACCCAGACGGTGACAGGCCTTCACCAGGGGGGCGTCGAGTTGGAGCAGAGGTTCCCCGCCGGTAAAAACGACATAGCGATGTTCATCTTGGACGGTCTGCTGCTGCCAGATCACCGCAATATGCTCCGCCAGGTCGGTAGCCGTGGCGAAACTGCCCCCCGCTGGGCCGTCGGTGCCTACAAAATCGGTATCGCAAAACTTGCATATCGCGCGATCTCGGTCATCGATTCGACCACTCCACAGGTTGCAGCCGGACAATCGGCAAAAGACGGCTACCCGGCCTGTTTGGGCTCCTTCTCCCTGAATCGTCCGAAAACAGGTTTTGACGTGATAGGTCACCTTGCGTTCCTCATGGCATGCGGCGGGTTGGTAGGAGTTGGTCTTTCCCGTTGCTGGCTTCCGTCTTCCGGCGATAGCATCCAGGGCAAAGCATGGATCCGCAAGAGGTCGAGTCGGTGAAAATTGCCATAGAGTTGACAATTCACGTGGAAAACCATGATGATTCAATGTGCGTCGGCGGGTCGCTCCGATCTTCCGGTGCCAGAACCGTGGATTATGAGGAGGCCTTCCCGTGCCTGTAACACTGCTCGCGGTCGATGATAGCGTGACCATGCGCAAGGTCTACGAGATGACCTTCGGAGGAGAGGATTTTCGTGTACTGACCGCGGATAGTGCCGAAACGGCGCTCGCCCTGTTCAGAAGCGAGAAGCCATCCCTTGTGTTGGCGGACATCACGTTGCCCGACAAAAACGGTTATGAGCTTTGCGCATCCCTCAAACAGGCTCAACCGGAACTTCCCGTTCTGCTGATGTCGTCGAAACTCAATCCCTACGACAAAGCACGAGGCCAAGCCGCGAACGCGGATGACAATGTGGATAAGCCCTTCGACTCCCAGAAGCTGATCGAGCGGGTGAATAGTCTGTTGTCAGGACAGAAGACCGTGGCCTCACCGAGCGCAGCCAAACCGGCTGCCACCGCACCTCGTGCCTCGGTGCCTCAAGGCGCGACGTTGTTGGGGCAAGGCCCCCCGCGTCCGCAAGTCACTCGACCAGCGCCCATTGCGGCTCCCACCGCCAATCAGCCGGTCAATTTACGGGCGACGGCTGATTTTGCGGTGCGTCCTGCCGCTGGTCCCTCCGCACGAGCGCCCTTGCCGCCCTCTACGACCACGATGGGAACGCCGCCTCCCGCGGTTGTTCAGGCAAAACCCGTGGAAGCGGCTTGGCCTGCCAAACCATCCGCGGAACCTGCCAAAGAACCTGTCAAACCCGTCATGGCCCAATCCTCCAAAGCCGATGGGGATTTATCCGCCAAACTACAAGCCCTCGGCCTCACCAAAGACCAGATGGAAGGTGTGCTCGCCCTGTCTCATGAATTGGTGGAACGCGTCGTCTGGGAAGTCGTTCCGGTACTTGCCGAAACCATCATCAAAGAAGAACTCAAACGACTCACGGAAGACTGATCCTACCGCGCCTCTGCCCTTCGGCCCACCCCCACGGTTGGTAAATCGAAGCGAAATATAGTCCCTTCCGCGGCATGGGAACGAACCGATACCGAGCCCCCATGCGCTTCGATCACCGTCGCGACAATGGGAAGGCCCAATCCCGTTCCCCCTTTTTCAGTGCGTGTCGTAAAAAATCGATCCCATATTCTCGGCAGATTGATCGCGTGGATGGGTTCTCCTCTGTTATGTACGGTCGTGGATAATCGCTCCTCCGGTCCATCCTCCACAACGATACTTACCTCTGTTCCCTCCGCAGCGTGTTGTTGAGCGTTGTCCACGAGATTGCTCAACGCAGAGACGAGATGAAATCGTTTCCCAAATACGAGCGGATGATGCGTGTGGAACTGAACGGAAACCGGCACAGTGGCCGCGGCTTGTCGAGCTACCTCTTGCACCAATTCTTCGTAATCAATCATCTCATCAGGAATCGGATCCGCCTCGAATCGAGCGAGTTCCAGCAAACGGGTCACCAGTCGATCGAGACGGTTGGCATCTGCCAAAATATTGCCGAGAAAGCGTATGCGCGCTTCCGGTTCTTCCGCCGCCCCATCCCGCAGAAGTTCCGCGGCTCCACGAATTCCCGTGAGCGGTGATTTGAATTCATGACTGATGTTGGCTGCAAGCTGACCCACGTACTTCGCTCGATCGTCGAGCTTGCGTGTCATCGTGTCAAAGGCATGAGCCAACTGTCCGATCTCATCGCGACGCGCCATTTTCAAAGTTTGGCTTCGATCTCCTTTGGCGATGCGATTGGCAATGTGGGTCAAGCGGGTCAAGGGCCGGGAGATCGTTCCGGCGAGAAACATCGATAATACGGACGTCGCCGCGAGCGCCGCCACCAGAATGATGAACAGGGATGAACGTAATCGATACATCGCGCTTCGCACGGGATTGGTCGAGCGTGTGACATAGACCACGCCTTGCACCGAACCGTCGCGTACGATGGGCAAGGCGCTGAAGAGATACAGCCGATCTCGGTTTTCCCAAAACCGCGTATTGGAACCATATTTTCCCTGTAGGGCGGCCTGAATCTCGGTGCGTTGTGACACATCGAGCGGTTCTGGGGGACTCATCGCCGCCGTCTCGTATCGTGGCTGACCGGGCTGGAGCGACGGTAACGGCTCTTCGGGTCCTTCCGGTGGTCCCTGCTCATGGGAGTCCGCCACAAGCTGCCCCTGTGGATCAAGAACGCGGATTCGCGTGCGTGTTTCGCGTGCCGAGCGCGCAAGGTCCTGGGCAAGTCCTTGTCTATTCACTCCATGCGGGTCGTTTGCCAACATCCATCGCAACACCTCGGCTTGATCGATCATGTTTTGCTCGAGAGCGCGGAGCATCTCTCGCTCGTAGAATCTCGCGAAGAAAATGCCGAGCAGAGGTACGGCGACGATCAATACATGCACCAGCAGAAGACGCGTTCGAATGCGGAATAGCTCATCCACCCATCGAGCGAATCGCTTTCCCATCACGGGTTCTCAATCTCGCCTGCTTTGTAACCCAACCCATGGACCGTCTCGATCGGATCGACACCAAGGGGGCGCAATTTGGCACGAATGCGACGGATATGCGTATCCATCGTTCGCTCGGTGATGTGATTGTCGTGAATATAGGCCCTATCAATGAGCTGGGAGCGTGTCAGCAAGCGACCCGGACGTTCGAGCAATGCCTGAAGCACGGCAAATTCGGTGACGGTCAAGTTGATTCTATCGCCCTTCACCCGCAGTTCGTGCCGTACGAGATCGAGTTCGATTGGCCCATGCACCAAGGTTTCCTTGTTGCTTTCGGTTCTCGCAGTGCGCCGCAACACTGTACGAATGCGTGTGGCAAGTTCCCGGGGCGAAAACGGTTTCGTCAGATAGTCATCGCCTCCTAGTTCCAATCCAAGGATTCGATCGACCTCCTCCCCGCGCGAAGACAGAAAGATACAAGGCACGTCACTGAAGGTGCGAAGGGTTCGACACACGCTCAGACCATCGAGGTCCGGCATCAGCACATCGAGCACCACCAGGTCGATGTCCTTGCTCTTCAACAAACCGAGCGCTTCATTGCCATTGGATGCAAGCAGCACTTCGAAACCTTCTTTGGACAGCGTGTATTGCACGATGTCGCGAATGCGTGGTTCGTCATCAACGACCAGGATGGTGGTCATGGCACTCTCCCGCGAATCTGCTGGGTCCACGAAATGATGATCGATGGGGATCGTCGGAACAACAAGAACCCATCGAACGATTACTTCACTTGGACCGTCTTGCATCCGAGCTGTATCTCGACACTTCCTGCGGAACCGGTGTGGAATAGCTCACAGGTGGCCGGGCAAACGACGATGACATTGGGATGGACAGGGTCATCGTAGTACCAACCTCCCGATGCGTCGCAGTCCGCAGCGCTTGGTACTTGACCTATCGTAGATGTCGTGCCGTTCGCCGACGTATACAATACGTTGACTTTTCCGTAGTCGAGGGTGCCGCTTGGTGGGTCTGGAATGACATAGCTGCAGGGAAGGGCCGAGCCGCGAATCGCGTTCATCGCATCGAGGAATTGCTTTTGGGTTGCGTTGCCCCCTCCACCGTCCACGATATAAGCTTTCGTGGTTCCTCCCGCCTCGGCGACGGAATTGAGGCTGCTCAAATGATTGCCTACGCCGATGACATAGGTGGGGATCGATGGGGTTGCTTGAAGACCCCCTTGGGCAATGGCAACGACTTTGGATACGTCACCACTACCGATTTTGCACGTCACGCTGTCGGGTTCACCGTCGGTGGCCAATACCACCACCACGGTTTCGCTTGGGTGCGCGATGGCCCATGCTTTGGCGTGATTGATCGCTCCAAGCAATGCGGGTGGTGTTGGGGTGTTGAACAAGGGAGCATGTGCATCCAACGAAGCGGCAATTGCACCCGCGGCGCCAGGCAATTCGGCAAATTCAACCTCGGGCGTCTCGTACGCACTCGCATCGCAGTAATCATCAAACGTACAGAATTTCGTGGAACCACACGAACCAAGCACGCTCTTGCAGTCCGCATTCGTGTTGCAGGGAGCCGTCAACGCAAAATAATTCAAAGCGATTCGGATCCCCGCTGCCTCCGGCGCTTGCGTAAAGCTTTTGATCGCGTTGACAACGCTGGTCCAGCGCGCTCCTTTCATCGACGATGATTGGTCGAGCATGACCATCACATTGAGAGGTGTTGGCTGTGCGTTGCTTTTCGTGCCGACGCAAACATCACCCTCCGGAAGCGGACCGTCGTTGGAGGAGGTGACATCGAGATGGACGGTCGAATCCTCCACGCTGGTTGTGTCCGCGATCGAGCCATCGGTCGTAGAGGGCGAGCCTCCCGTGCCACTCGTCAACCCTTTTGAATTCGAATCGCCCGAAGCGCTGCAAGCGGCCAGGGTGAAACCGATCGTGATCGGAACCCAACGGAAAGCATAATAAAAACGCATAATTACCTCCATTTCAACAGCCGCAGGAGCATTGGAGCGACATGCTCATGTTGTACTCACCATCGTTCTTAGTGTAGCTGTTCGAGCCAACGACGACGACATACCAACCGGTTTGTGCTGCGGAATGGCTGCTTGTGAACGGTGCGGAGCCCGTGGCGTCGGCGCAGGATAGTTTCGTTCCGCAACTGCCGGGAGGAACAGTCCATGACGCGCCAACGAAGTACCACCCGATGCGCGGTGTGAATCCCCCTTTCGTGGGGGACATGGTGACGGACAGTTCTTCCCCCGCCCAAAGATAAAGACGGTAGGCGTTATCGCTGCCGGCATTGTTTCCACAGCCCGAAGTGTATTGTCCTCCCGTCAACGTCACACCATTGGCTGTGTACGAAGCGCCGCCCACAAATTCGTTTCGACCCACGATTTGGGCTTGATCACAGCCCTTTCGGCTCGTGGTGGTGGAAGTGCATGCCGCCACCGGCGCGCCGCAACTCAGGCAATCTCCACCACTTCCGCCCGCGCCACCGGTTCCGCCCGCGCCACCGGTTCCACTCGCGCCACCGGTTCCACTCGCGCCACCGCTTGCTCCACTTCCGCCCGCGCCACCGGTTCCACTCGCGCCACCGCTTGCTCCACTTCCGCCTGTGCCTCCCCCTACGTCGCCGCTGTCGCTGTTTGTGCCTCCATTTCCGCTTTCACCGCCACCGCCATTTCCGCCTGCATAACCACTGGCGGTTTCGCCGGTTGCACAAGCCCCAAGTCCAACCGTGAATCCGATGACCAGCGCGCTGCGGCAAAGAGCGTGGAAGTCCATGATATTACTCCAGATTTTAATGGGTCCCCAAACAGATGGAAGCAACGTGCTCATGCACCCATCGCATCTCCGCGAAACAACGACCAAACACCAGTACCCCTGGATTTCCAAGTATATCCGGAGAGGAAATTGGCGCAACTCCAACGCGAGACCGTGGGGGAGCTACGGTTCGCTGGGGACAATCATCAGGGAGATCCGGTGTGATTGCAGTTCGGAGCAGTCCGCCCACGCGTGGGTGGAACACGCACCCATGGGTCTTGATGACCCCCGTGAGGAATCATGGGGTCACTTCGTTTTGCGACCGGCTCGTCGTCCAGATGGAGCGCTCAAGGCTTCGATCACATCGGCCACGCGTCGCAGGGATGCCGGATCCGTTTTCTCCAATCGTCCCAAGGCGTCTTGCAAATCGGGGCCATCCTTACGCACGGGAGTCCGGCCGCACATTTCATCGAGCGAGAGTCCTAACGCTCTTGCGATGCGAAAGGCTGCCTCGACAGATGGCACCAATTCGCCTCGTTCCAAGCGAGGGATGTAGTTCGCCCCAACTCTGGCTCCATGAGCGAGGTCGGATTGCGTCATGCCGCGTTCCGCACGCGCGCGCCGGATCCGCCTACCGAGCTGCTGCGCAAAGTCCATTCGTTCACCTCATTCAACCCACCAATTGAGATTGTGAGATTACCACATTCCCCCAGCGAGAAAGCAACAGCCTTGTTTGTCTTCCGATATCAGTCACGACCAAAACGCTTCCGCAACGCCTCCAAATGACGCGTTTTTACACCAGAAATCGCAAGCAATCTCTCATCCGAAGCCTCGCGAATCTGCATGGGTCCACCGATTTCGGATAGAAGTCGTTTGCGTAGAACAGGCCCAATCCCCGGAATATCTTCCAGTTGGGAATGCAGACGACTTGCTTTTCCCTTTCTTTCTCGTACTGAATTGGCAAATCGATGCGCCTCGTCCCGCAACCTGGCCAACCACACCAACGCCGTATGAGGGCGAATCGTAATCCCGTTTTTCTGTCCCGGTAAGTATACTCGATCCGTTTCCGTTTCCCCCGTGACGGTTTCTCTCTCTTTCGCCAACCCTACGATGGGCAGATCATGAAGCCCCAAATCCCTGGCGGCTGCTAATGCCACATTGAGCTGACCCCGCCCGCCATCCACCACCAACAAGTCCGGACTCTCCCAGGGCATACGCTTACTCGGATCATCGTGCCGCGACTCCTCATCCGATCGCTCTTGCTCCTGCTGCATGGCCCGACGAAACCGTCGCGACAACACGTCGTAAATCGCTGCATAATCATCGCCTTCGGCCGCGTGATGCACGTGATAGGAACGGTATCCCGTCGTATCGAACTGCCCGTCGACCATGCGCACCAAGCCCCCCGAGGTATCTTTTCCTGCATGGTGGGAGATATCCAAACACTCCACCACACGCGGAATCGTGGGTAATCGAAGGCGACGCTGCAAATCCAACAGACGCTCCTGCACGTCATCCTTTGCACGACGTTTTTCGGCAAACGCATGCGCAGCATTGTCCATGGCAAGCGCTAGCAATTGAGAGCGGGGGCCTCGTTGCGGGTGGAGCAATTGAACTTTTCTTCCTCGACGCTCCGTCAACCATTCTTGAACGCCCTTTGGACTTTCGGGCAGCACGGGAACGATGACCTCATCCGGGATCGCAAATGCCGCGGGCCCCTGCTCACCGTAGTAGTGCAAGAGGAAGGCTCCGATGACTTCCTCATCCCCGACTTCCACCTTGTGCATCGGAATGGTCGCCGTATCCACCACGCGGCCCTTTCGTATGAACAGCAGCGCAAGTTCACATAGATCCGCGTCACGGTGCAAACCGATCACATCCTGATCGACATCTTTGATCGCCACCACGCGTTGTGTTTCACGAACCGTCTGCACGGCGCGAAGCTGATCTCGATACACGGCTGCCAATTCGAAGTCCATCCTCCTGGATGCCTCCCGCATTCGCTGCTCGACCTGCGCGGATACTTCATCGTGCCTTCCTTCCAAAAACAACATCACCGCGCTGACGTTCGAAGCGTAATGCTCTCGGTCGATGTCGATGACGCAAGGAGCAGGGCAGCGTTTGATGTGGTACTGCAAACAAGGCCGCTTGCGAGACACGAGTTCGGCATCCGAGCACGTGCGAAGATGAAAGTGTTTGTTGATGAAATGCAGGGTTCGTCGCGCTGCCGTCGCCGAATGATGCGGGCCGAAGTATCGCGCTCCATCGGCGGATGGACGACGAACCAACTCTAGGCGTGGGTACTCGTGCCGCTCATCCAGCCGCAACGACAAGTAGCTTTTGTCATCGCGAAGTTTGACATTGTACTTTGGCTTGTGTTGTTTGATGAGCGAGTCTTCGAGAATGGTCGCTTCCTTCTCACTGGCGGTAATGATCGTCTCGACATCGACGACAGAACGAATGAGAAAGGGCAGTTGAGCGCGTGAATCCGTGGAGCGTTGTTGGAAGTAGGAACGAACACGGGAGCGCAAGCTTGTCGCTTTTCCGACGTAAATCACCGTTCCTTCGGCGTTTTTGAATAGGTAACAACCGGGTTTGGAAGGTAAGGATTCGAGCTTGGAAACGAGTGTCTCCGGGATCACGGCTTTGGCATAGCACAACGCACGTTGCTACAAAGAGCTTCGCGTCGCCCAGACGCCGATTCGCGGATCGATGCAAGACGGACCTGTGGTTTGCATGTTAGGGGTCAGCAACGGCATCGTGAGGGGAATCAGGGAGCGGGGGCTTGCTGCTTCATTCGCTGCAGGACTTCTTGCGCCTCGATCATTTCGGAAGACTCACCGAACATGGCTTTCCAATCGGAAATCAACGCCGTGGCTTCCTCGGCTCGACCGGTGGCCAGAAGGCAAGAGAGACATAGATGTCGCCCCTGGACATTGCCCGGTCTGGTTCGAGCAAAATGGCAGGCCAGGGGGACGGCTTCCTCGGCTCTTCCCTTCAAATACAAATAACCGGCGATACATAGACTGGCGCGCTCGGCCTGGGGAGCAGCGTTGCGATAGGCTACGCAGAGCGGATAGGCAGCCTCGTAATCGCCCTGATCAATGAGTCGCAGGGCCTCGGCGTATTGGGACTCGGGGTCGTGAGGGCGATCTCGCCACATCGCAATCTGTAATGTGGTATCGCTCTTCCAATCCTGGTCCCGCGCCCATGTCAGCGGAAGCAAGGATAGAGGCGTCGCAAGCAGTATCCACGGAACAAGGGGGCGCAACAAGGATGGTTTCGCCCGCGCAGGCAAGCGGAAACGCTGATGGACGTGTTCCGTGAGCGAAGCTGCAAACAGAAGGGCGCCGACTAAAAAAGAGTAGGTATATCGGTCACTTATGACTCCGTAGCGCGCCCCGTGAAAGCCGTGGATAACGGCACCGGAAGCCATGATGAAGACACCCGCGCAAGCAAGCACGGCTTTGGTGCGAGCGTTGGTCTTCGCAAGCCAAACGACAGGGGCGAGCAGGACAAGCGCTCCCCCCCCGAGCAGCAGCCATGCGGTGGTATCAGCAAGCGGGGTGCATGAGACGTTGAGAGCCAGATCGGTGGGTGCCACCGTGTTGTGAATGAGGCGCAATGCCGTACTCCCCACGCAGCCCATCACCATGGTGCTGTCATTCCATTCGTTGACGAGCTGTCCGATCCCAAGAACGTTTCGAATCCCCAAGGATACAAGGACGGCCAGGATTCCAGCCACCAAGACCCAGGCTCTTTGTTTATTCCCCCTCCGAGCCTCTTTGGTCGACGAATCGCTCGATGCCTGTCGTTCGCCAGAAATAAGCTCGAAAATTCCAAAGAAAAGAAGAGGAGCTATCCAGAAGTATTCGCGAAAAAAACCGGCACATAGCGAACCGAAGAAAGCCACCGAAGCTTGCGCCCAAAAGTTTTTGCAGCGGAGAATCAGGATCGCACTGACAAAAATGGTTACCCAACCGAGAAGGTCTTGTCGTCCGCCAAGGTACGCAACGATATCGGCAGTCGCTGGATGAATGGCAAACAGGCTCGCCGCGAGCATCGATGTGTAGATGCGCAGGCCCGAACGAATCATGAAATGGGTGAAGCACCCCACGACGACGGCGTGCAATCCCAGGTTGAAGACGTGGTGCAGTGTGGGGTTGTCACCGAAAGCCTGCCACGTCACCCAATAAGACAGCCCTGACAGGGGCCGATAATAAGAAAACGCGCGAGGTTCGGCTGAAGCGACGAACAGATCCGAACGTAGGATAACGAATAATCCTCGCAAAGTTCTGACGTGGGGATTGTGGACCAACAATGGAAAGTCATCGATGACGAAGCCGTTCGTGATCGATGGCAGGTGCCCAAGGATAGCCAGAACCGAGGTCAACAGGACTGCCAGCATCGATCTGGGTATGCGAGGTCGAGCTTCTCCTTGTGGTTCCGACTCTGAAGCCATGACGAGAGCTTCGCGCCAAAAGAATTCCGAAGCTAATGAAAAGGAGAGTCAAGACTTGTTTCCCCTCCGCGGCCACCGGCGTGTTGTGAACAGATCTCATCGTCGTGGTAGCGCAGGGAGATGCTGGGAGTTCACGTTGGTCATCGCATACTTTCACCAGCAGTCCCTATACAGGCGGGACGCGATCTTGTTCCCTTACCATTTGCCTCGTACCATGGGATGGAATCTTAGTGGCTCCTGTCGGCCGATGGCAGCTTCGTTGTTGGTCGAGATCATTGGGACGATGGGCCCGCCAAAGGAGAGCATCATGAAAACCATTCCCTTGCTTGTTGGCCTGATAACCCTGGGACTGCTGAGCGCTTGCTCGGATGATGACGCCGATCAGTCCATGGGCCAGGAACACAACGGACTTTATCAGATCACCAAGTACCAATCGAAAGACGGCTGTAGCGAACAGCAGCCGTGGGTGGATCAAGCGCCGAAGTCGCAGTACTTCAAGCTCAACGCAGCTTCCCTCATGGGGACCCGTATTCTCGAATGGCATTGGTGTTCGGGGCCAAGTGAAAACACGTGCGACGAGGCCATCGATTTGGTGGGCTCATTTGTTTGGGATCAAGGACAATGGAAGAGTTCGATAACCTGGGCGATGGGGTCCGCTCCCGACTGCTCGCTGGGGTCGACGCAGGGTATCCCTGTCTTTTCCAGTACGGGTATGGAATTGACCATCCGCACCTCGGAAGGGCAGGTGCAACTGCAAGGCAGCGAGAAGTGCAAGACCGAATTGGTCGATAAGTACCGCGATTCGCTTACCTGTGAGCGCATGGAATTGCTCGAAGCCAATCGCTTGTGACCCACCATGGAAGGCTCGTCGATGCGATGGCTGGCAAAGCGCGGATCGCTTGTTTCGGTTGATGTGTAACTTACTGTATTTGCTAATAAAATATCGCTCATGAGCCAAAGATGGCAGGCGAGGACACGGCCCAAGGTATCGCCTTTTCACGGGCCGAGGCGCGATGAGTCATGTCCAGGCGCATCCGCTGTCGAGATCACGGCTCTGGCATCGCATAAGGCAGGTTGCTACAGAGAGCTTTGCGCCATCGGAGCGCAGGTTCGAAGAACGGATGAAACTGTCGCTGCACATTGATAATGACCTTGTTCGCGGTTTGTGGATGGCCGGGATATTCGCCGTGGCCGGTGCCATCATTGGTCTTCTCGCCCTTCCGCCCGGACCGCGACGAATCGATCCGGATGCTCCTGGCCCCAACTTTACGCTGCTCGGGCAACGAATTCCTTCCAGTGCGGATGCGGATGAACGAGCTTTGCAATTGGTTCGACGCTACGCCAACGCCAACATCACGGTGAAGATTCCTGGAGGTGGTGAACACCTCATTGCGCGGTCGGCTCTTGGCGCGCAGGTGCAACGCTCTCGGCTCATGGCTCTGCTCGAGCAAATGCGCGATCCCGCCAGTCCTCTTAGGCAACATGCATCCACCCAAGATACGGAAGGGATTGCTCTTCCCGTTCCGCTTGCTTTGAGCGATGAGCGGGCCCTCGCCACGTTGCTCGAACTCAAGGATCACGTGGACCGGCCAGCGATCGATGCACGTCTCGATCTGGAAAGTCGCAAACTCCTTCCGGAGCAATACGGGATCCAGCTCGAAGTGTATGGAACGCTTGCACGCTTGCACCATGCGGCGCGTACGGGACAGGACGAGATCGAGGCGGTGGTGAGCCAGCTCGAACCTCGACTTCGTTCGGAGCAGCTTGGCAATGTCACTTTCGAAAACGTGTTAGGGTACTTCGAAACGGCGTATGCGAGGGGCGCCAAACACGAGCTTCGGACGTATAATTTACGGCTTGCGGCTTCGCGTCTCGATGGTCATGTGATTTTGCCCGGCGAGGTATTTGATTTCAACGAGGTGGTGGGACCTCGCGACGAGGCTCATGGGTACAAAATTGCGCCGGTCATTGCCGAGGGGGAATTGGTGGATGGTATTGGTGGCGGGACTTGCCAGATCTCGGGAACACTGCATGCGGCAGCTTATTTTGCCGGTCTAGAAATCGTGGCTCGTCGCGCCCATACCCGTCCCAGTTCCTACATCAAGATGGGTCTCGACGCCGCGGTTTCGTATCCAACCATCACCCTCAAATTGAAAAACAACTTCAGCTTCCCTGTCGTGCTGCACGAAACCGTTCGGGATGGCGTGGTTCGCGCCGAAATTCTCGGTCCCAAGCGTGATCTCACCGTCACTTTCGTGCGAAAGATCATGAGCGTGCAAGCTTATCAAGAAGTCGAACGCAACGATCCGAAGCTGCCCGCCGGCGTTCGAAAACTATCCCAGCGAGGCGTGCCCGGATTCAAAGTGCAAAAGCATCGCATCTTGCGTGATGGCCCCTTTGCCGTTCGCGAACGCTCCCAGGATACCTACCCGCCCACCACCCAAATCGTGCGCGTTGGGACTGGAGACATGCCGCGCGAGGCTGTCGATGTACAAGATGATCCTCACCCCGAATATACCGCCGACGAATACCTCGTGATCACACAAGGCCCTGGGATATTGACGCGAGGAGTGGATAGGGACACGCCGGGGGGGCCGATGGTGGAGAATCGAACTCCCGGGAAAACGGGGCGCGCGGGATGGATGAAAGAATCTGGCTTTCCTGTGTTCAAAGCCGAGCCGGCGCAAGAATCAAACGAAGATGGCGATGGAAAAAAGGATCGGAAACGGGATAAGAAGGGAGAAAAAAAGGCGGAGAAAAAAGGATAACAAGCGATGATCGCAACCTTTTTTGCCCCCTTCTTTCGCAATGCTACGAAGCGGTTCCCATGAAATCTTCGCGTGCCTGGATGGTCGTCCTTCTGACCGTGGGTGCGAGCGGTTGCCAACAAGATTCGCACCCCGCCTGTTCGCTATCCGAAACGTGGCAGGCCTTTGCTGCGTTCCATCAGCATTGTGTCGATGAGGCCAACAAAACACCGCCCAAACCTGTCGAACCTCCTTGGACCGAACAAGATGATGCTTTGCCCGATACGCTCGAGGGGCAACGCGAGGAGATTCTTCGAAAGCTCCGAGAGCGAATGGGCGTATCGGAAGAAGCCATCACCAAGCTTCGTGACGCATTTGGCACCTATCGAACCGGCCAAGGCAATCCCAAAGTCACGAAGCATCCGATGACACGCGCCGAATGCCGCGCCATCCGCGAAAGCGCCGAGACGTTTCCCGCCAGTGAGGTTTGCGGTGAGAAAAACATGGTCGCGTTGTTCAATCCATCGAAACACGAGACAGAAAAAGATGCGACCGTGTGCATCGATCAATTCGAATTCCCAAACATCGCTTGTGAGTATCCGATGACATGGGTCCAGGCGCAGCAAGCACAACGTATCTGCAAAGCTCTCGGCAAAAGGCTATGCGATGCTCATGAATGGGAAGGCGCCTGTTATGGCGAACTGAGGAGCCCCGAAGAAGAATACGCATTCACACTCGACCGCGAAAACATGTCCGGGCTCCACAACTTCAACAACAAGAAAAACGGATGGATTCGCTGGGCGTACGGCGAACAAAAAAATCACAAACTATGTGCCACGACGAGCCGTAAGTCCGACAAATGCGTCGCGAGCGAATGGGAATATTGCGGATCCAATACGTTTCCCGCTGGCGCATTCCCCAAGTGCGTGAGCCGGTTTGGAGTGTACGATCAGCATGGCAATGCGGCCGAGCATATGAGCCTACCGATGAAGCCCGAACAGCTAGGAAGCCGAGGAGGGATTGGCCGCACGGAAATGAAAGGAAGCTGGTTCATTTTCGATTTTTATGAGGCCCATATCGATGATTGCCGTTGGCGCGCGCCTGATTGGCACGGCAGCGAGGTCATGCACCACAACAGCCACGCCAACTACCACTTGGGATTCCGATGCTGTAAAGATATTGCTCCGAGCCCCTCGACCCAAACCACCAAAGACTGAACGATTGCCCTGCCGAAGCCGACGTTTCACCGCCAACGAGCGTGAGCAACTCGCAAGGTGCGAGCATTCGTCGAAGCATTGCCCTCGTGGGATTCGGTGAGGAATCGTGGTCTACCGCTTATGTCTCCCTATCGCCCTTTTTACGGAAAACAGCAACGAAAACCAATACTTGGAGATGTGTCGAACGGGTTGAACGCCAAGTCGTAGTCACAGCGAAGCTCATCCTGCTCGCTGTTGAGCGCCCCTCCACGCACCCGGCATAGCGACGATTCGTTCTCCGTTTTGCAGCAATCCTCCCACTCCCAAACATTGCCGCTCAGGTCAAAAACGCCCTCATAACCAGTCTCGGAAGACTGACAACCCAAATAACTCCCGACCGGAGCGAGTTCCTCCTCGCCGATGTCCCTACCGAAACACGCCGTTGCCTCATAATCGTTTCCGTAGGGATACACGTTTTTCCCTCCCGACGAACACGCCGCGTACCACTGACTCGATGACTCATCCTTCAGAGCGTTCCACGGGTTCTGCCCCCCGCCAATACGACCACATAGCCGTTTTCCGACTCCCTTGCAGTAGGCATACGCATCACACCAATCCACGTGTGTCACTGGATAATCATCAAGTACGGGATACACAGGCTCATAACTATCATTCTCTTGGCAAATCGGAGGCTGATCGGCCATCGATGGTTGATGAGCTAGCCAACTCATATACTGTCGATAGGTGACTTGCGTAGCGTCGATGCTCCATCCTCCAGGCATCGTGACCAGTTTGGCTACACAATAACCTTCAGGGCCCACCCGCTCGAGTTCCGTACACTCCACGGGTGTCAGATCACAATGCAAATCGAAGGCCCCTTCTTCTCCTTCGCCGTTGCCATCCACGAAAAGGTAGTAGGTTTCACTGGCCTGCACGGGAAATGTCACCCCTTGCTGCTGCTCATCGTAAGCATCATTACACGCAAGCTCAGAGGAGGCATCGTCGCAACTCGAGCGAACATACAATACGGAAGACCATGTCGTAACCTGTGAATGGAGATAGCAACTCATCATGCCGCTCTTGCCCGGAGTCATTCTCAGGATGTACTGCTTGCCGTCGGCCGTGCCTTGCGCGGCGCATGCCGACGAAACATAGGTGGAAGCATTGGTTTGAGAAAGAGCGGCCGTGGTTCCCGCAAAGGAACCTTGATCTTGTTGATTCAAAACGAAAGCGGTTCCAGGACACAAATCGCTGGGCTCTGCTTCGACGTCGGAGGGGACGTCGAGGGTCACGTCTGCCTCGGCTTCCGGGCTGGCATCCACGTCGGCTTCCGGTTCCGCATCCCCATCTGGCTGAGGATCCGCATCCACCAACTTCGCGACATCTGGCGGTCCCGCGTCGAATTGCCCAGGATTGGTCGTTACCGATGACCAAGGGCCACAGGTTGGAATGCTCTCGGTTTTTGTCTCACAAGACGTTGTCAATGCCACCGCCACGACCGGCGTCTTCTCCGGGTCCTGCTCGAGTCGGTCGCATACGGCGCGAGGAACCATGATGAGCCCATCTTGTTCATACCAGCCGCTGTCTGCCGCGGCATCAAGAGGGATCAAACAAGCTTCTGGACCGCAGATCCCATCCGACCCCTTTTTTAGTACGAGCGCCACATTGATGTTCTCGGCACCCAAGGGTTTTTCGAATCCGCATCGGCCATCGGCATGCAAGCGGACATCCACTCCCACACCGTCGGAGAAACACGAGACCGTGTCAAAACACGTACCGTCCCCTTTGCCAGAACCTCCCCCGAAGATGTCTCGAGAATCGTAGGTCTTCAATGATGCGGAATCGACATTCGCCGACTCACATCGACCAGCAACACAGGTTTGCCCTTCCGGACAGGTGGACTCGGGGTTGCCGGAGTCCGTATCCCGCGCGTGACCGTCACAAAGCCATTGAATGGGCATGCGCAAGGTGGCAATTCGGTCTCTGGGAATCGTGGTAATCGCCTCTCGCAAGGTTCGAAGCTTGCCTTTTTGCCTTGCGCTCACCTGGATTCGAACAGGTGGGGACTCCTCCCCGGCCACCAAGGCCAAGGTGGCAGGGATGAGCAATGCCGATGGCCCCACATCGTAACGATTCTCGAAGAGTGTATTTCCGTACACCGAGACTTGGATCTGAATCGAGTCCACGTCCTTGGGGATGGACATGTCGGTCTGTAGGGCCACCATGAGCTGACCCTTGGGAAGGCTCTCGCTCGAACAACTCATTCCCATCGCGACGCAGCCAAGCAAAATTCCCATCGTACAGACATGGGTTCGAAGGTAGCCTCCAGTCGTGATTCCACTCATTTCGAAGACCTTTTTCTTAAGATCGAGCGTTTGGCGTGTTGCGCGTTTGATGCAACCTCGACGATTCGCAATCGGGTAGCCAATTCCCCTTGTAGCTCCCCAATCCACTCCGTGACCAGTTCCAACGACAAGAACCTGTATGCGTTCCCAAGGATTGCTGGTCGATGCACCGTCGTTCTCTCTTACTTGATGTTCATATCCAGCGGATTCTTTTTTGTCGTCGAAGTCGGCGCAGTCGGCGCAGTCGTCGAAGTCGGCGCAACAGGTGCCGCAGTATCGGAAGTGGCGTCACGCTTCGCGTTTTTATCTCGATTTTTTTGTGAGGGGGGAGCCGGAGTCGACGGTTGTCGCGAAGCCATTGTCGATGATGATGTCGTGGGCGCAGGCGTTTCAACAGGAGAAGAGGAAGTGCTTGCGGTTGCTACGACCTGCACGGAAGGCCCAGTGCTGGCAGCGGGAGGTTGTGGTGTTGGTGGCTCCCGTGGTTTGGTTTCTTCCACGATCGGCTCGCTCGGTTCCGTCCCTGCACCCGCGGTCGAAGCTTCCTTCCGCCCCATCATCCAGGCGCTTGCCCCCACCACCAACGCTAGGACGAGAACAATGGCGGCTCCGATGAGGGTTCCCTTGTTGCTTTCCCGCGATAACGGCGTTTTCTCCTCCGAAGAAGTGGACGTCACCGCAACATCCGTTGTCGAACCCGCGTGCATCGCCCCACTCGGCTTGCCCTCCAACATCGTTTTGGACTCGGCGATGATATCCCATCGACTGATGCTCTCGAATGCCCGTCGCGCACCAGCCGACTCCACGAAAGGTTGTAGCGTCTTGGCAAGCTCCGTCACGGAAGAAAACCGCTTTTCAGGGTCTTTCTCGAGACATCGCAACACCGCAGCTTCGAGTTCGGCAGGGATGTCAGGCCGTCGCGTGGAAAGGTCGGGCGGCGGCTCCAACAGCACTTGTGACAACACTTCGTGATACCCCTCCCCGTCGAAAGGAGGTTGACCTGTCAAAAGCTCATACAGCACCACCCCCAACGCCCAAACATCCACACGAGTATCGACATTTTTTGAGTTTTTGATCTGCTCCGGCGCCATATACGTTGGCGAACCCATCATCGCCCCGTCGCGCGTAAGAGCCATGCTCCCCGTTTTGGAATGCACTTTGGAAATACCAAAGTCCAGTACCTTCACGATGGACGTACCGTCTTTTCGTGTGGCAAGAAATAGATTCGACGGCTTCAGGTCACGGTGGACGATTCCCGCGCGATGCGCCTCGGCAATCGCTTCGCAACCCTGGATCACGTACTCGACAGCGTCTTGTACGGATAGAGGACCACGCTCTTGTACCAACGTGGCCAAGTCCATCCCCGACAGCAGCTCCATCACCATAAAAGGGCTGCCGTCGGGCAACTCCCCGACATCAATGACTTTCGCGACATGCTCGCTTTCCAGCATCGCCGCCGCTCGCGCCTCACGAAGGAAACGCGCTACCACCTCCTCATTTTCCAACATCCCCGGCAGCAAAAACTTGATGGCGACCCGTCGTTGCAAATGCATGTGCAACGCAGCCACCACCACCCCCATCCCTCCCTCGCCAATTACCTTTTCGACTTGATACTTGTCGACCAAGATTTGGCCCGGGGCATAGGACGTTGTCATCGTTTCCTCGACCATTCACCAAAACGACAGGACTGCAAACAGAGCATAGAGTAGCGCCAATCCCGTGTCTTGGACAGCGGCCCCCTTCATCCACCTACGATATTCATCGAGGATTGAGCACGAAAACTACTTCGCCGTCGTATCGGGGTTGCGTTGTCCCGCGAACCGTCCGCAGGGATTGCGCAAAGCGCGGACACGGTAAATAATATTGTAATTTCAATTGGTTACGTCACGGTAGACATTCTTGTGACGCCTGGCTTTCCGTCTTCCTGGCGAAACACCTGACGCTTCGTCATCCAATGCCCTTCGCGCATCTCGCGGGCACCAGCCCATCGGTTTACCATGGCATCTGTGGCGGTGATGGACATGGCGGGTGGTTGTACCATCACCAATCTGCCTCGATTTCATCACGACACTATCCCGTTGCCCCCACCCAAAAGCCAAGGGGCAGGCTGCTTGATGAAAAGAGGCCACAAGAACGAACCTTTCCCTCGCCATCCTCTCCCGCTCTCGATGCAGTCGCGGGGCCGCAGAAAACGCGGGTGGCACAAAGACGTCGAGCAGGCGTTTTTTGCGGACGCCGCAACAGATGGCTGCCCTTGGCAGCGGCACGAACGTCGAGGGCCCGCTCGGACGTCATGAAATCCTTCCACTGCCATCGATTTCGGTAGCATCGGTCAGGGGGTTGGCGTGTCGCGATAGAAGCCATCGAACCATGGCTTGGATGCATTTACCGAATAGTTCCCAGATTTTGTTCCCATGAAACTGTTTGTTCTTGCGCAACCTACGTTCTTCCGTTAGCTTGCGCGGCCCGTTGGTCTTCCACAAGGAGATCAGCCCGTCCCCATCGTCTAGAGGCCCAGGACACAGGGTTTTCATACCTGGTACGGGGGTTCGAATCCCCCTGGGGACGCCGCTAGGGGCGCCATGAAAACGATATGCCCTTGCTGTGTGCGCATCGTCTTTCGCCAACGCCCGTGTAGCTCGCGGCTGGTTTGCAGGCAGTCCATCCGAAGTCCTTGGGGATACTCGCGGCGCGCATCGTCCTCGACTCGCCCTGGGTGGCTCTGTCCGTTGCGCTCTGCCCTGGTTACGAAACGGTCCACAGACGGTCGATGGGTCTGTAGTGCGGAAGAATCGACCGCACGTCGACGGCCTAGCCGAGCCATGGTCGTCAAGCTTACGCGACCGCAAGTCGCGCGCCTTTGGGCTCGAGTCGATGAGAAGAGTATTGATGTAATATATTGAATTTATTGAATTATGTTGCTGTGCGGGACGGGTGGCCCTTGCGGTTCGATCACCAGGTTTTGATTATTTCGTAGATGGCAAACTGCGGGCGAATGTCCACGGGGATGCCGGAACCGAGACTGTCCAGGGCTTTTTTCATTTCCGGCGAGACGTTTGCATACTTGGCAAGAAACTGTTTCGCCCCTTCATAGTCCCCATCCACCTCGAGGGTGAGATAGACCTCGGCGAGCTTTCGGACGGCTGCTTTGACTTTTTTGAAGTCGATGCCGAATCGCTCCGCCTGGTTGTCATAGGTGATGGCGCCTTGTTCACGCAAGAAATTGAAGGAGGCCACCGCTCCTCGCCCATGCGCCTCGCCCACGCCAAATCGCACTTGTCGAAATACCGTGGCCAGGTACGCGACATAGATGGGCTTGTCGTAGGCGCGAGGGAGCAGTCCACGATCGATGAGGTATTGCGCGCTGACGAGGCCGGCGATATCGGCCTTGGCTTCTTCGATCGCCCCATATTGTTCGCGCAACATCTTGTTGACCTCGGCTTTGGAACCATCGGCCAACGTGATGATGCCAGGCCCAAGGCCGTGGGCGACTTCGTGCATCAAGATATAAGAAAACATGGCTTCGAAGTCGAGCAGCTCCCGTTGGTCCGCCACCAACACGCGTTCGGTGATCGGGATCACGATGTGGTCGAACTTGCCGCGAAGCACATTCTTCATCATGACCTTTTTCGAGCCTTTCTCCTTTCGCACGTGCTCGTCGTTGGGAAGATTGTACGCCACGGTCTGCACCCCGGCTTGACCGGCATTGCAAAGAAGCTGCACCACGTCGATTGGTGAGCCTTGATGTCGCTCGGCCATGCGTGCGCGCTGCTTGGTGGTCATGGGAAGATTGCGCTCGAGCGCGTTCATCTGCTTGCCGATCGTTTCGAGTTTCCTGGACTCCTCGACATCGCGAAGAGAAACGAATGCCTCGAAACTCGCCTTCAAACCCAGTAGTTGATCCGCATAGGTTTCATACGGACCAATGGTGACCTCGATGGGCCCCTTGACATCCATCCAGGCGCGATCACTTTCGCGGTACTCATTGGATAGAAACGCATCCGCGCGTTTTTCGAGGAAGGCTCGAAGCGTCGGCTCGTTCGTCAAAGAAGCCGCTCGTCGAAGCGCTTGGGCCGCCGGTCCGAGCTTGTCCGCATAGGCTTTCGAATAAGGTAAGGCTTCGAGCGCCCCGTCGTGACGCCGAATCACCGTAAAGTATCCCAGAAAATCGTCTTTCTGATCGGGATGGGCCTTCACGAACGCTTCGAACTCATCTTTGGTCATGTCCGCGGGATGAAAAGCGCCTCCTGGCAAACGAGCTTTCGTACCCACGAAGGGCTCGTCGTGGTTCAACGTATCCCACGGTCCAGCCATCACGTCGAAGTACGCCAACGCCGTGGGGTGAGAGAGGAGTTGAGATCGAATCGATGGAATCTGCGGATCGATCTGGTCCATGAATAACTCGTGCATCATGCGAGATGCGTCGACGAGAGCCGCAAGCACCTTCTTGTCATCGCTGGAGATCGTGGAGTCATCGAAGTCCATGACGACGGTAGCGAATTTCGCGAGCCGAGCATCGATGTCCGGCGCGATGGTCAACGCGGGTGGTTCCGGGGGCAACGGCGGTGGGGGTTGTTGTTGTTTTTCGGGCATCATGGGCGCAGGAGGAACGCTGGGTTGTGGAGATGGGCCGCCACAAGCGGCTATCACGAGAGAAAGAACGGGAAGAAAACGTCGCATCGGGTTTCCTTATGGGTTGGAAAGGTTGCGAGGTAGGGACCTTCGCACGGGGCAAAGGTCCTCGATGATCACGCCAGATCGGCCAGGACTTTCTTGTAAAAGTCCCAGAACTTCACCACGGTGGAGATTTTTACTTTTTCACCGGGGGCATGCACCCCTTGAAGCTCCGGACCAAACGAGATCATATCGGCGTCGCTGCCGATCTTTTCGCCGATGATGCCGCACTCGAGCCCCGCGTGGATGGCAGCCACTTTCGGTTCTTTTCCAAACAATTGCTTGTAAACACGTTGGCAGACCCCAAGCAGTTTCGAGTCCATATTCGGCTGCCACGCCGGATACGCGCCCACCTCCGTATATACACCGCCCGCCAAGGCCACCACGGCTTTTGCCTCGTCCAGCACACCACGGAGCGCCGATGCTACACTCGATCGACTCGATGTCGTGATCGCTATCTTGTCGCCGTCGGTGCTCGCGATGGCAAGATTGCTCGATGTTTCCACCAAACCCGCGATGTCACGGCTCATGGCAGATACTCCATCGGGTAAAGCCGTGAGCATGGCCACCAGCCGTCGTGATGCCTCCGCGCTGGCCACCTTCTTCACCTCTGCCTTATCAGCTCGGATGGTAAGCCCGCCATCGATCGTCTTGAATTCCGTAAGGATATACGCTTGCTCCTCGGCCGCGATCGTCTTGGCAGACTCGACGAAATGCGAAGGAATCGCCACCACCGCCGTAGCTTCCCGAGGAATCGCATTGTGCTTGTTACCACCATCGATGGATTCGATGAATACATCGTGTTGGTCGAGCCAGCGACCCAGCACCCGGCAAAGCACCTTGATGGAGTTGGCTCGGTTGTCGATGATGTTCAGACCGCTGTGGCCCCCCTTCAAGCCGGTCACTTCGAGCTTCATGCCGACGTAGCCCGAAGGAAGCGAAACGCGAGGCAGATCGAATTGGATTTCCGAGGTGCATCCTCCCGCGCATCCGACGAACAACACGCCATCTTCCTCGGAATCGAGGTTGAGCATGATTTTGCCCTTCAAGATGGAACCATCCAGGTTCGTGGCGCCCGTCAACCCCGTTTCCTCATCAATCGTAAACAACAATTCGAGAGGCCCATGCACGACATCCGGATCGTCGGCCGCTGCCATGGCCGCCGCTATACCAATGCCGTTGTCGGCCCCCAGAGTCGTCTTATCCGCCACCACCCAATCGCCGTCCACGCGGCAAGCAATGGGGTCCTTCGTAAAATCGAATTCGAAGTCGCTGTCTTTCTCGGGAACCATGTCCAAGTGGCCTTGGATAATGACGACGCTCGCGTTTTCGTGACCTTGGGTACCCGGCACACGCACGCAAACATTGCCGACTTCATCCTCCACCCACTCGAATTTTCGACGTTCAGCCCACGCTTTGACGTGGGTGCGAATGGCCTCCTCATGCCGTGAAGGACGTGGAATCTGGCGAATTTGATCGAAATGTTGCCACAGATGCTTGGGTTCGAGGTTCGCAAGCGGACTGGTCATAATGCCTCCTGAAAACCGGCGCCGACCGGTAAGCCTCGCCGGATGAGATCGTGTGGGGTCAATCGCACCGTAAGACGCGCGATGCAAGCCTAGAACTCCCACGGCAATGTCCAGCCCTGGTAATGGTTCGATTTTTCAAGCCAATGACTCGTACGAACGCTTCGCCCCTCACGCTTGGTCGTTGCCCTCGTCATCGTCTTCGTCGTGACCGAAATCATGCCCTTCATCACGCACTCGCCGCTGCACGATCGAGGAACGGCGCCCGTACGCGATGGAATGCACCGATTTGACTTCGCGCAGGCGAGTCAAAAGGTCGAGGACCTGTTGTTGGGTATCGGCGAGCAAGGTGAGTTCCACGACATCGAGATCGCTGCCCCGCGCATGGTCGAATTGCAGGGAACGAAGGCGAACGGGAGTCTCGGCGGTGGCGAAATGAATGCCTTCCAACGCGTCGACACCATGGTCTACGGTAAGTAAAATTCTGTGTTGTTTCGCGTACTTAGCGAATATTTTCCGTTCGATGGGTTTCAGGCCCGCTTGTACGAGAAGCATGAACGCCGTTCCTACCAACGCGGCCACGTACAAACCGCCTCCCGCGGCTAGTCCCACGCCAGCCACCGCCCATACCGTGGCAGCGGTTGTCAAACCTCGCACCGTATTGTCTCGAAAGATGATGACCCCCGCACCGAGAAAACCGACACCGCTCACGACTTGTGCGGCGATTCGGCTCGGGTCCAGCGAACCCGAGGAGCCCGCGGGAGGCAGCGGAAATCCGTAGGTGGATACGATCATCGCCAATGCCGCGCCCACGGATACGAGAGCATGGGTGCGCAATCCTGCCGCCCGATCCCGCCTTTCACGCTCGAAACCGATGGCACCGCCCAGAATCGTGGCCGCCGCCAAACGAAGGGTCACCTCCCAATAGGCCAACTCGCCCCAATCGGCGCTCGTGGCCCACGTTGTTGTTCGTAACCAATCGAAAAAAAAGTCCATTGCGCTGATAACATCCTATTTCACGATTCCAGCCCAAGCGCCAAGGGTTTTTGGTGAGAAGGTACGATCTTTCCCACCCTTGGATTGGCCATTGCTCGTTGTCCGAGCCTATCGAGCCGCTTTGCAGCAACGAAAACCCGTTTGCGCGCCGGCATAGGTCTCGTTATGGGAAGAGGTGGCGGCGCGGCAGCGGTTTCGGCCCATTAGCCACCAGCCTCCTCGCAAAATCGAGCGATTCGGCGGTTTGTTACCCGGTCGTTGCGTCCATTCGTCCACATTGCCTACGAGGTTGAATACACCGAAGGGACTTTTGCATCCCGGCAGGGAATCGGCGGCAACCCGCTGGTCGAATAGCTCATTGCCTCGCACGAATAAGTTACTTTTATCGTGATTGCAGCGAGCGCCGTCGCGCACATACCCATACGGATAGGGCCATGCCTCCGGTCCTTCGCAAGCGAATTCCCATTCCTGTTCGAAGCACATCCTTTTATCCATCTTGCGGCATAAGTATTCCGCCTCGGGAAATGCAACGTTCACAAGCGGGAGCCGTTCGCCCGGAGAAGTAAATTCGTAGCGGTCGATGCAAAACCGCATCTGGCGTCGCGGCCCTTTGCATACCGTCTTTTCGAATTGTCCGCAGGCTCGCTCCGGCATTCCCGCAGGGTCGATGAAGCCCTGGCAGACCTGTTCGACGACGGCACAACGCTCGCCTTGCACCAATACCATATCGACGGGGCACGGGGCTTTTCTCGACTCATAGGGCGGAGGGGAAACGTGGGGCAAAAAGCCAAAGGCGTTGTGAAAGGAACGGGGCTCGTCGCGACGGGTCGATCGGGCGGGGGGTTGAACGGCAGGTGGATTCACGGATTCGGAAGCGGGGGGGGAGACGGCGTCAGCGGGGGTCGTAGGCGGTGGGGACGGAGCCGTCTTTGCGGTTTTGCAGCAGCGAAATCCGGTAGTAAAGTCGTGATAATGCTCTTTATGGTCGGGGGTTACATAATGACACCCCTGCCCGTTGACCACCGAATCCACATAATGTCCTCCCATGAGCAGCGGTCGGGTCGGCCCCTTGGTCCATTCGAGCAGGTTGCCCACCAGGTCGAAAACGCCCTCGGGGGTTTTGCACTCGGGATAAGCCCCTGTTTTCGCAAGGGTATCCGGTTGCTGGTTGAGACGGGCGTCGTTGAGCGTGACGGCATCGTGCCGGCGCCGTCCTGGAAATACCAGACTCACTGGATGAATTCGGGTTCTGTCGTTGCACGCGCGGGCGCGGTGTTTCTGGCCGTATGGATAGGTGCGCTTGGGTTTTTCCACGCCCTGGCAAGCGTCGAGCCACTCCTGGGTCGTGCAAATCCGTTTTCCCGCGGCTTCACAGGCGCGCGTCGCCTGAAAAAGGGAGATATGCGCTTGCGGCACGACATCCGGACGGCTTACGGCTACGACCTTTTTGGTACCGACAGGCAAGTAAGGGCTGATCGGTGAGCCGTGTTCATCGACCAACGAAGCTTCCCATTGGTCGACACAGAGCTGCGGTCCGACAAGGGCCATGCCTTGAGGGCAGGGCTCGAAGGCTGAAGGTTCGGGCGTGGTCGTGGAAAGGGTCGGGCGAACCGAAGATACGGCAGGGGGCGGCACCGAGGCAGCGACAGGGGTTGCTTGGGCACTGGACGCCTCGCCCACGATCTCGGAGCCCTGCGTCGGCTGCTTACAGGCGCAAACGCCCAACCCCATCGAAAGGACGGTCAAGGTTGCGATCGAGCGCATGGTTCCCCCGCTGACGTTCATGAAAGCCGTAGGAATCGAAGGCAAGGAAGCCAGCCAAATATAGCGAAACCCTGGCGGATAACCAAGAATCCGGTCGGATTTCGGGTGCTTAGGCATGCACGACCACCACGGTGGCGGCTCCCGTTTCCGTCGTGACGGTCATGCCATGCCAACCTTCCGGAATCGAGGGTTCCGCCCATAAGAACAGCCATCGCGCATCGATGGGGGCCACGTTGACGCATCCCAAGCTGACTTTTTCTCCCCAGGCATCATGCCAATAGGCGGCATGCATGGCGTAAGCGCCGAAATAGGGCATGACGAAAGGCACGTCGAAGTGCATGGTGCTGTTGACGGCGAGGGTTGATGTCCAGTATTTTCCGAGAATCGAGAAAATGCCAGGTGGGGTGGCGGATTGGAGTACGTTGGAGCCTTTTTCGATCGGTTCTCCCCGGCCAGTGGCGACCAGGGTGGCGAAAACGGGACGATTTCCCTCATAAGCGATCAGCCATCCTTCATGCACGCTTACTTCGACCCAGGTTCGCCGTGGTGGAGGCGGCGGCGCTTTGGTTCCAAGGGACCAGCGCACTTTATCGTACAAACCTGGTCCCTGGGTGGGGTCCCCCCATGGGTTGACGGGCGACGCTTTGATTTCGACGATATCGCTGGCGCGCGCCCAGAGATTATCTTTGGTTTCCATGTAGTTCGTGCCGTTTTGCTCCACGGTTTGACCCGTCAATCCGAACGAAGCATGCTTCGGCCAGTCTGCTCCACGAGGAACGATCGTTCCGTCTGCCTGACGAAGGAATTAATTGTGTACGATCTTTCACAAATCCAATCGGCAAGGTGTCATTTTCCTCCAAATTGCGCCCTTGAAACGTGGATGGGTGGTAGGGGGCCAGGCGGTCCCGAGGCACGAAAACACCGTCGCCCGTCACCACCCACGCTCGTCCTTCGGCATCGAAAACGTGGGAATAACTCATGGCGGAGCCCGCCTTCACCATCGGCACATGCTCGTGGACCCTGGGCAGGGAGTCGACAAAAGAAGGGATGGCCTGGCCGGACAGCGATACATCCACGTCTCGCAACAAAAACGGTATTTCCCCGACATGATCCCCCGTACGAAGGGCTGTGACCATCGCAAAGTGCGAGTCGAACTGAAACTCCCGCTGCCTTTGCTGCTCTACCGTGGGCAGCTTTTCGTAGCGCGGGGCTTGCCGGGATTCGGCATAGTCGTGAAGCCAAGGCCGGTCGCGACTAGGTGCGATATGTTGGACCGCCACCACGGCCGGATCGGTGGGGTCCAAAGAAACACGACGATCGGCGCAAACGTAGCCCCTGGGTTCGATGGCATAAAACGCATCGCAGCCCACTCCCCGAACCGGCTCCGGCTCCCGAAGAACCACGCGGCTGCCAAGTCCCAAAAAGCCAATCCAAGGCGCTTGCGTCGACGGACGCGTTCGGATCCACACATGCCGATGAAGAGCGTATAATACGGGGATATTTCCCGTCTGCTCCAGGTCCTCGGCAGACGCGGCAGCAGGCAAATCCTCCTCCGCTTCCCCTCCCGCCTGCCCGTGCGGTATCGCTGGCGTGCTCGACAACAAGGATTGCACGGGAGTGTCACGGTCAGGAGCGCAGCCGAAAAACATGGTAGCGCTAAAAAACAGGCGAGAATAAAGGATCTGGCGGGACATGTCGTGCAAGGTATCCATCTTCCTTACCTTGGCCAAAGAAACCGATCGACCGCCGCGACGATATCCGGCACCGATCTTGGCTAGTCCCGGAGCTGCCAGCGGTCTGCCGTAGGTAATGCGTCATTCCTCGCCGCGCAGTCCCAAGGCTTTGCACTTTTTATAAAAATGGCTTCGTTCCAATTCGAGACCGCGGGCGGTGGCGGCCATCTGCCCGCCGAAATGCGCAAGGGCTTCTTGGACAATCATGCGCTCGGCTTCCTCCGCGAGCACCCGAAACGGAACTCCGGGCCGGTACAATCCCCCCGCCGAGGCCTGTGGTCCTGCCCCAAGGCATACCCGAACATCTTCCCCTCCAATCCTGTCGTCGTGAGATAAAATCACCAATCTTTCTATAATGTTACGCAACTCCCGCACGTTGCCCGGCCAGCTATGCTGGCAAAGCGCCTCCATGCCTCCGTCGTCGATACTCGCTTCGGGTCGGTCATTGTTGCGCGCCGCCAGCGCCAAAAAGTGGCGAGCCAGTTCCGGAATATCCTCCCGTCGGGCGCGTAACGGGGGAATCACAAGGGGAACGACGTTCAATCGATCGTATAAATCGGGGCGGAATGATCCTTGTTGGCAAGCTTCGACGAGATCCCGGTTGGTGGCGGCCACCACACGCACGTCGATGGGTAAGGTTTCATTGCCCCCGACCCTTTCGATTTCATGTTCTTGCAGCACACGCAGCAGCTTGGCTTGCATATCGAGGGGCATATCTCCCACCTCATCGAGAAAGATCGTTCCTCCTGAAGCCCTTTCGAACTTACCCCTTCGCTGCCGCGTAGCCCCGGTGAACGCGCCCGCCTCGTGCCCGAAGAGTTCACTTTCAATGAGTTCTTTGGGAATTGCGGCGCAATTGAGTTTTTCGAGGGGTTGTCGGGCCCGAGAGGAAGCCTGGTGGATGGCTCGCGCCACGAGTTCTTTGCCGGTTCCCCGCTCTCCCAACACAAGCACGCTAGCTTGGGATTTGGCCGCCCGCCCCATCTGGTCGCGCAATACCTGCATCGCGCGAGAACTCCCCACCATATCCCCCCCCCACCCCGTCGCTCGTCGAAGCTCCCGGCTTTCTGCTTCCGCTTTCACCAATCGCAGCGTATTTTCGACCACCAACAGCAACCGGTCGGTCGACAACGGTTTTTCAAGAAAATCGATCGCGCCCAGACGCGTGGCACGAACCGCCGCGTCGACGGTAGCGTGTCCACTCATCATGACCACCGGAATGTCGTTTTTCGCCTTTCGTAGCCGCTCGAGCAAACTTACGCCATCGCCATCGGGCAGAGCTACGTCGAACAAGGCAATGTCGTAACTTCGTTTCGCAAGGTGTTCTTCGGCAATTCCGACCGCACCCGCCACATCCACCGCATAGCCTTCGAGCGACAACGTTTTTTTGAGCGCCGTCAGAATCGGAATATCATCGTCGACAACGAGAACATGAGCCTTCGACATAGGCTGAAACTAAGGTCTTCCACCTCGAAGAAACAAGTGCATTTACGGATTGCCTCGCGGATGGACTGTCGAAACATTAAAGCGCTGGTATGATGCCCCCCTTGATGGACCGAACGTCCGAATTGATTCCGACAGCCCAAGGGGACTTGGTCAAGACCCCGTTGGCGCATCTCATCGTATTCATAGCGGACAAGAAGTTGACTGGCTCTCTTGTGCTGCATGGTGACGATGGCAGCACCAGCACGCTGTACTTTTCGACAGGCGCCCCCGCCAAAGTCAAGACGACTTATCCGGGAACGTATCTTGGACGTGTCCTTTTGCAGCTTGGCTACATCGATGACGAGTTGTTGGAGTCGACGGTCCTGGAGATGCAACAAACGGGGACGTTGCACGGACAATTGCTTCGCTCGATGGGTGCCATCGACGAAGCGCAGCTCGTGGCGGGTCTTCGTGAGCAAATGATGCGCCGGATCTTGAAGATTTTCGAAAAAGTAGGCGACGTTACGACCTATGCTTTCTACGGCGACATTAATTTGCTCGATGATTTCGGTGGGCGCGAGCTGACGCCGATGGACCCATACCGGGTGGTGTGGGAGGGAATGCATGTGCGGCCCAATGACCCCAGCATCGATCCGACCCTGGCCCGTCTCGCCGCGGCGCCCATTGGCATCAACACCAACGCGGATTTTCGTCGATTTGGGTTTGGCCCTCCCGAAGGAAAGGTGATCGAACTGCTCGCCCTTCGACCCATGTCCGTCGCGCAAGTGCTCGACCTGAACATCATGCCCATAAGGCAGCTCAAGCTTCTGTTGTACGTGCTGATGATCACCAGGGGAATCGTGGTGGTGCCGGTGCAAACCAGCGCACCAGCGCGGAAACCACAAGCCTCGGAACCGGCAGTGGTTGCCCCCAACGCGCCCCCGGACTCCAGTCGCACCGGTTCCGAAGCCGCCCAGGCATCGCGACAAGCGGTCCCCATGGCGCGGGTCAAGTTGAAGAAAGTCGCCGCTTCTTCGACCGTTACACCCATGGCGCTTTCCCCGCAGGACATTCAACAGCGCGCTTCCCAAGTCGACGCAGAAAGCTATTTCGAGGTTTTGGGCGTCGATCAGAACGCTTCCCCCGACGTGGTGCGTTCCGCATACTTTTCTTTGGCGAAGCAGTGGCATCCCGACCGACTTCCCGACTCGTACCATGAGGTCCGGGATGATGCGGCAAAGGTATTCGCACGAATGTCCGATGCGTTCCAAACGCTGAGCGACCCGGACAAAAGAGCCCAATACGTCGAGGCTCTCGAAAAAGGTGGAACCAACAAGGACGAACAGGCCAAAGTTCAGCAAGTCATCGAAGCCACCATCGAGTATCAGAAAGCGGAAGTCTACCTTCGAAAACACGACCTCGGTAAAGCCCTTCGCTCCGCACAAAAAGCCTACGAGGGCGATCCGGAACAGTCGCACCATCTAGCGCTTTACGCCTGGGTTCTGTCCCAACAACCAGAGGCCCAGCAATCCAAAGACTTCGAAACCTCCCTGCGTTTGCTCGACCAAGCCATCAAACTCGACGCCCGTTGTGAACAGGCATTTTTCTATCGGGCCATGTTGAACAAACAATTGGGAAAGCACGCCTCCGCATTGCGTGACTTCAAACAAGTCGTTGAACTCAACCCCCGCAATATCGAAGCAAGCCGAGAGGTCCGTCTCGCCACCATGCGAGGAGGAGCCAAAGCCCTCGCCGACGAAAAACCCACGTCTTCCGAACGCACCAAAACCAAACCCGGTGCATCCGAATCCATCAATTGGACACAAGACAGCGTCAGCGACATCTTCGGAAAGCTGTTCAAAAAAAAGTAGCTGGGCATCCAGCAGAATCGTCACCTACGCCCTGCGTAACCCCCATTGCCCCTGATTCAACGACATTTCCCGTGACTTCCCAACCACAGTCGCGACAGAGCTGTCAGGGGTCGAACGCCTCGTCGTCTCTCGACAAATCCATAACTATTCAAAATCAATATATATTTCCTTGTGGCACCGCCTTTGCCTTCTTGCTCACAGCACAGCCGCCGACTTCATCCAAGGCGTCGTGCTGGTTCCTTTCTTACTTAGTCTGAAATCACTTGCTTGGATTACCATGGCTTACCGTCGTTTCCCCGACGGGCTCGCGACCGCGGGCGAATACTCCTCGAATTCGGATCGGTCACCCATCGCTATCGCGATCATCCTTACGCTCTGTTGCCGGTCCGAATTCGGGGATGTTCTATTTTGTCAGGGACGAATTCCACGAACCACCCGATCCCGTTGGCCCAAATCCCGTACGATTTGCACGTCTTGCCACCCATTGCGGGTCATCATCTCCACCACCCGCGAGCCTTGGTCGCAAGCCATCTCCAATGCCAATTCGCCTCCTTGTTCCAACCATGACGGAGCATCGTGGATAAGCCGACGAATCAAGTCCAGACCGTCTTGGCCTCCATCGAGCGCCAACCGTGGTTCATGATTGCGAATGCTGGGTGAAAGCTGGTCCACCTGTTCACTCGGAATATACGGCGGGTTTGCCGTAATGAGATGGAACCTTGGCTGACCTTTCACGGGGTCGAAAAGGTCTCCAGCGAAAAACGATACATTCCAGGCAACACCGAGCCGTACGGCATTGCGCGACGCCACCGCGATGGCGTCCGACGATAGATCCGTGGCCAATACTTGCCATGTCGGTCGCTCTTTCGCAAACGAGAGCGCGACATTGCCCGAACCCGTACACACGTCGAGCAATCGCCCGAACAAGTAACGCTCCTGGCTGCGTTTCAAGGCAACCTCCACCAGCGTTTCGGTGTCCGGCCGAGGAATCAGAACACGCGCGTCCACCTCGAAGTCGTGCCCATAAAACTCGCGCTCTTTTCGAAGATACGCGACCGGTTCGTGGTTTCGACGTCGGGTTACCAAGGCTCGATAGGCTCCCAATTCGTGTGCGGTCAGGGGCCGGTCGCGGTCGACGATGAGCTGGATTCGGTTGGCACCGAGCACGTGGGCCAACAGAAGCTCGGCTTCCAAACGCGGCGTTTCAACACCACGAGACGCAAAATCCTCCGTGACCCACGCCAGTACCCGTCGAACGGTCCATGGTTCGGTACGCGGCGAAACAGTGGCGGGCGAATCCTGGGAAGTCATGATGAGCGAAGGACTCTCCATCCGATTCGAGGTTCATTGACCATGGAGTACCGTCTGTTGGATTCGTGGCATGAAGTCAATGGCACGGATCTCACTGGCAAAGAAACTGCGCTTGGACGGCAGTTTCTTTTGCGGCGAGGGTGAAGACTTTGGTGGCTTGGCAGTTTTGGGACGTAGAGCTGGGAGATGCGCCTACCAGGATATTGGGGTGCTCGCTGATGGGTTGTCCGCCTTGGGCGTCCGTGAATCCACGCAAGGAAAGGGTGTATTGGCCCGCGGTGATTGGCCAGCTTTCCGCACACTGGCAAGAGACGGAATCATTGCAGGAGTTCATCACGAAATGGATGGGAATCCAGCTAATTTGAAGCGATTCGCCCGGCAATAGCTTACGAACGCGATTGGATTTCGTGCATGGAGCGCACACACAGCCATTGCCACAGAAGGGGATGCAGGTTCGATGCACCACGAGTTCGGTCTGTCCATGAGCGAGTTCGAAGGCGGGCTGCGTATCCTGCCACGGAACATACAGGTCTTCCGTCAAGGGGTTGAGAAACGACAGGGTCATGGTTTCGACGGGGCCCGCGGTGACATTGGGTTTGCTTGCCGGGCTTTCATTTCCACCGCAACCGAGCCATCCCATCATGCACAGCAATACCCAAGACGAGCGGCGAGTTCGAACGGCCATGGTGGCTTGGTATTGTGGCAGAAAGCTCATGGAAAGGTGCGTTTTCAGCTCAAGCTGGTTCGGGGGAATCGTCGTGTTGGTTCCACAGGGATGGGTCTGCCTCCCGCGCGGCGGCTTCGAAGGGTTCGTTGCCTACTTCGCCAGAATCCGCGGCACGCCACAACAAGGTGAATCCCGCGGATGCCATGAGGATGGATGCCCACTGCGCAGGCGTCAGCATGACATAGCGAGGGTCGGCGCCGGCGACTTGTCCAGGCTCCGCGCGAAGAAAGTCCAGCGCGAATCGCACGGGGGCGTACACGAGCATGGTGAATCCAAGGAAAAAACCCGGTGGTCGTGGATGACGGGCGAGCAGCAAGCAGACGATGGCTACCCCTGCCGCGAATACCATCTCGTACAGTCCCAGGTCGAAACGGGCCCCCTTTTCGAAAGCTACGGCGAACCACAGGTCCGAGCGCATGCCCGGGTGGTCATGAACGACGGCGCAACCCATTCGTCCGAATGTCCAACCGACCGGAAACGCCGCGGCCATCGTATCGGCAAAAGGCAGCACGTGTTTCACTTTGAAATGCCGCTTGAACGCAAATACGCCGATGGCAGCACCCACGAAGCCTCCAAAACTCGATAAGCCATCCCAAAGCCGCACGACCATCCATGGATCCGAAACAACCCGTTGTGGATGATAAAAAAGCGCGTCGAGCACATGCCCGAAGACGAAAGCGGATACGAGAACCCAAAGCATGAAACGGGACATCGCGATCTGAGGAATACCTCGTGATTTCGCGAACTTACCAGCGATGAAAACCCCAGCGTACACTCCGATCGCCACCAAAACGCCAAAAGGCTTGAGGGTCCAGGGCCCGACCTCCATCGTCCGACCCAATACGTCGAGCGTATGCTGGTTCGGCAGGATCGGGATTTCAGGAAGGTGAATGGCTGGAATCAACGGCTTCGACACGTAAACCCTTTCGTTGGCGTTGCTGCGCCAGTGCTAGCACGGCTCGATGCTTGCCGCGCGACTTGGCATCGTCTTTTTTCCCAAAAAGCACCATGGGCTTGCGCGTGCCCGACGAACACGCAACGCTGGTAGATGTGGCCAGACCTTCTGTCACCGTGACCATCCTTTGGTTGACGATCGTTGCGATACTGCTCGGATGCGGTGTGGGTAAAGAACGAAAACCGCCGGGAGTTCCCCCATCTCCTGAATCCATCAGCCGGGAGGAACCGGGAGGCGATGCGAGCGATCCTCACCAGGCGGCTTTGCTTCGCCTTGGCTCCGAACCTTGGGGTTGGCGCAACGACCGTCAGGATGTTTTCCACTTCCCGCTGACCGATTGGCCTCATTGGCGACGGGTTCGGTTTTGGGGATTGCCCGCTTTCGTTGGTTTTCGCTACGGCGATGCCCATCGAGCCATCGCTGGACTTTGGGTTCGCCGTTTGCGCCCCGAAGACCCGGAAAGCCTCGAAGTATGCTTCGATCGGATGCATGCGTGGAGCCAACCCATCGCTTCCGATTATCAAACCAAACTCACCCTTGGCCCCAGATCCTACGCTTCATGGAAATCCAAAGATGATGTGCTCGTCCAATCGGTGGACGCACAAGTGTCAGCGCTATTCGCCCATCGCGCCTACCGCGCCGTGGTCGGTGTTTCTTTTGCCTGGCCGAGAGTCTGCGTGCTCTATGGCTATGCCTTTCGTGTCGATGGCGATGAGAAAGCGGCCGAGCGAGCACGCGACCGCTACGCCCTGGAAGCGTTTTCACGCTTGACCGTCAATGATCCCCATCGTTCTCCCGACGGTGTGCAGGAACTGCCTGTCCTTGATTTTGGCGACGATGGGGAGGTCAATCGTTGAGATCGGCCCAAGCGTTGGATAGGACGACTTCGTTTCGCTCTTGCGTTTTGGTTTGAAAGACTACGCGGTCTGGTAGTCGCCAGATTTCGGTGACAAGGGTGTCACCGGGCCATACAGGCCGACGAAATTGACCGTGCAGGAACGCCAACCGCTGGGCATTTCCGTGGCATACGGTGGCCACGATGGCGCGGGTGGCGAAGCCGAATGTTGCTAACCCATGGAGAATAGGACCTTTTTCGAAACCCGCCCGCGCGGCTACCTCCGGGTCGGCGTGGAGCGGATTGATATCCCCGCTCAAGCGATAAAGAAGGGCTTGTTCTGGAAGTGTCTTTTGCTCGAACCGATGGTCGGGTTCTCGACCGGCGGGAACCTTGCCATGCTCGATTCTCGGAGGAGGTTCTCCACCAAAACCCCCAGCACCCCGCACGATAATCGCCCACTCCGTTTCCACCACCGGTGTCCCATCCTGCAGTTCACTCGTCGTGCGAATCATGACTTGCGCAAATTTTTTCAAATCATGAATCGCCACAATCTGTCCGTGGGTTCGTAAGGTTCCACGAGAAGGTAGCTCGGCCAGGACCCGCACGGCTTGACCACCATGAACGACCGACGAAAGCGATACTCCCGCGCGTTCGATACATGCGAACGCTTGGGATATCGCGGGAACCACAGCAAACGTCGGATACGCTCGGGGGCCCTTTCCCTCATACAGATACTCCAGCTCCCTTGCCTGCGCACCAATACCCAGTGCATACAACACGAGCTGCTGCCACCCATATTGCATGGTGGTGGGCTCGCTTTTCCAACCCACCGCGGAAATATCGATTGTCATGGTCATCTCCCCAGCCAAACGTTTGCCCTACGCGTATCGAACCCGATGGATCACGTCAACGTGCCTGTGGGTTCTGCTCATGGGTTGTGAAAAACGGCACCCGCCCCCTTCTTCCCACGCTGTCGCCAGCGCCTCCACCAGCGGCTCCCCAAGCGTTTCCGTGGCACCGCCCCCATCGTCATCCTCCCCAACCACCGCTCCTTCATCGTCGGCGTCCTCAGCGTCGCCGGCCAGCTCCTCCGCCTTCACGGCTTTCGACACACCCGATATCGATCTCGGAATTCCCGCCCCGGTGGCGTTGTCGAGTCGGTTCATGGTGGCTAAAACCAAAACCGAGGAACTGATAATATCTCGTTATAAATCAAATAGTTATGAACCAATTGTCAGGGACTATGCCGACGTCTCTCCGTGGCCCGTGAGTTTGGCGGTGGGAACCCAAACCCATGCCTATTGGATTTCAGCAGGGCAACTGGTTCGACGGGAGGTGATGTCCGATGGTACGCAAGGATCCCGAACGGTGGTGGCTTCGGATGCGGCTCCGAGTTCGCCGGTGGTAGCCGCTCGGACCACGGGTCATGTGGAGCAGGATGTCGTGCTTTATTTGGGCGGAAAGGTTAGCGCGCAAGGGGAGCGGTCCGCGCGGTTATTTGTGCAGGGGCATGGAACACGAGCCATCAGCGATGAAGCTGGGGGCGCCACATCCATCGCTCTGGTGCATCTCGGAGCGACAAGATTTGCGATACTCACGCTCGACGGTCGGCTATCGATGAGCCCGATGCATGCGATATCGTTGGAGTTCGACGAAGAAGGCAAGCCCGAGTTGGGGGAAGACCGTGTGGTTCATGTGGCGGGACCCGCGGAACGTCGATCTGCGCTCACGGGCATCATGGTGGGAAGGGGACCTGTAGCCTTGTTGCCCCTCTCGCGAACGTCGTTGGAATTCGGCCTGCTCACGCTGCGAATCGGCTATGAGGACGAAACTCCCCGATGGGTTGATTACCCCAATGGACTCGACCCCGCACCAGTGGTTGCGGCAACGATATGCGGAAAACCCATGGTAGCTTTCGTGCGTCCGAAAGATGCGTCCGTGGGTTCTTCTCAGGTTCTCGAAGTAGGAGAATTGAGTGCAAGCGCCGAGCTTCGAGATCACAAGGTCATCGCAACTTCGAAGGTTATTCCACATGTTTCTCTATGGGGAGATGCGGCATCGGGTTGGATTGTGTACGTGACCGAGCAAGGTCTTCGTGGTCGACGGTGGGAATGCTTGTAAGATGGAGGATAGTGGGCTCATTGCGGCGCTGGTAGCGGAGTTGGAGCGAAGCGGTCTGGACTTGCGGGCGCTTGGACTTGGTTGGGCACGCGTGGCTCCCGTGGTTGCCATCGTTCCCGCTTTTGGACTTCGGGCGTTGCCGACGGTGGTGCGCGCGTTCATGGGCCTTTGTTTGGCAGCCTGTATCGCCCCTGCCATTCGTGCGGATGCAACGCAATTGCCTTGGGCCTGGGCAATCGTTGTGGCGTTCCTGCACGGACTTCCGGTCGCCATTGCCGCGGCAGTTCCGCTTTGGGCTGCCACCATGATAGGTGGTGCCGTCGATGCCGTCCGAGGCGCAAGTGATACCGTCGCCATGCCCGTGATCGAGGGCAAACCCACGCTTTTTGGAGTTCCCCTGGCGCTGCTTGCATCGACGATCTTTTTGACGACGGGAGGCCCGGCCCGTGTCGTGCAAGCGCTCGCAAGTCCTTCCCTTTCCCCAGATTTATCCCTGCTGCGAGTGGCGTGGAACCTCTCCGCGGGTATCCAAATAGCCATTTCCGTGGCCGCCCCCGTGCTTGCCGCCTCCATCGTCGTGGAAAGCTCCACTGCCCTGTTGGCCCGATCCGCTGCACCAGCACAGATTCAATCTCTTGTTGCTCCTTTACGCTCCTTCGGAATCCTTGCCGTCGCCGCCTTCGCCCTCGACCGAATGATCCGTCTCATCGCCCTATGGATTGGAAATACCCCAGGATGATTCACCCTTGCCCCCTCGATCCATGGGTCCGTCCCGATGAACAATGCGTTGCGCTCACAAGCGATTACCGATTGATACAGCGCTATCGTGGGCATCGATATTCCGTCGACGATATGCTCGTGGCGCGACTTGCCGCGAGCCATGCGGCTCATCCTCGGCGCATTCTCGATCTTGGATGCGGCTTGGGGTCCGTACTGCTCATGCTGGCTTGGCGATTCCCGCGAGCCACCCTCGTTGGTATCGAAGCTCAACCCGAGCATGTGTCCTTGGCGCGACGCAATGTCTTGATCAACGGTTGTGAAGATCGCGTTACCGTGCTGCAGGGGGATCTTCGATACGATGAGGTTTTTGGTGTTGAGCAGGATGGCTTCGATCTCGTCACCGCAACGCCGCCATATTTCGATCCTCGGGCGTCGACGGTTTGCTCCGATCCCCAACGTGCCCATGCCCAATGGGAATTGCGTGGCGGCATCGAAGATTATGCTTTGGCCGCTTCGAAGTCATTATCCCAATATGGATTGTTCGTGACATGCGCGGCACCGACGCCGGAACATCGAGCACCGCGAGCCTTTGAACGGGCAGGGCTTCATCCCCTCTGGCATCGCGACGTGTTGCCAAAACCGGATAAACCACCATTTCTATCCCTTTGGGTCGCGGTCCGTGACTCCGCTCGGTGTGTCACGGAACCGCCGCTTATGCTTCGGCGAGCCGACGGCTCCCGAACGCTCGAACATATCGAAATCCGGCAGTGGTTTGGGATTCCTTGCTCGCCGCGATAACGCAAGTCACAGTAGTATCTCATGAAACCCCTCATCGATTGGACCGTGCTTTCCTGCATCGCTGCCATGAGCGGAATGAGCGCATCCGGCTTGGACGTCGATGTGCCACTCAGGGGGCAACAAGGCTGGCAAGAAGCCAAAAACGCCGACGAAGACAGCAAGGACGAAGACAGCAAGGACGAAGACAGCAAGGACGAAGACAGCAAGGACGAAGACAGCAAGGACGGGGAACGGGCAGACGAGGATGAGGGGGATAGTGATAACTAGGTGATATTATTAGTTATTTTATGGCATCGGGAAGCCGGTGCATGACGGTTTTCACGGCAGCTCGGAGGGCGGCGAGTTCGTTATCGGGTATGGCATGCAGTCCATCTTCGGCGCGGGCCCGGCCACGTAGTACGGCGACGAGCGCACCATTGGGTTTTCGTAGCATGGCGGATACGACACAGAGCGAATGCGCGCGGTGACCGTCGCGACGTGTTTCAAGCTGGAGTAAGGAAGCGGACAAAACGAGTTCGTTCATGTCCGGGTGGTTGGTTCGGAGGCCTTGGATTCGCTGCAAGATCTCAGAGCGAAAAACAGATGGGATATCGATTCCTTTGCGAGCGACCTTGGTGCTTACCTCGACTTTCTTGAAGGGGGACTCGGCATGACCGCGGGGCGCAACGGCGAGCATGGCGACGGCCAACAGGGTTCGGACATACCAGCGCAAAAAGGGACCCATTCTGTCAGCGATAACGAAGCGACTCGATGTGGCCAACTTTGCGGATATAGGATCGTGCGGGGAAAGGCGGCCCGTGGGAAATAGCCTGGAAGAGTCGCGGGCTATTGACGGAAGGCCGTGGTGGCAGAAAGGCACTTACTTCGGTTTGACATCGGATGGATTCGGCGGTCGTCCTCCTGGTGCGCCTCCCGTGCCGCCCACGGTCTTTTTTCCTGCATCGATGAGTTCGAAGCGGGGAATGCGAATCCTCGAAGCGTCGGACTTAGTTGCCGCATCGGTGGGGGCGACATCCTTGACGGCTGCATCTTTGGGCGCTTCGGCGTCTTTGGTGACCGAAGCATCGACGCCTGCATCCGCGACGGGTTCCTTCCGTTTGGAGTAGCGAGCTTCGATCCAACCGGGGCAGAGTTTTCCGACGCCGCAGGGGTAATCGATGCACAGCCAGGTACCTTTGGCACCGAGCAAGTTCACCCAGGTTCCTGGGGTGATGGTGCTTTCTCTGTTCGAATCGGTATTGGGCTCCTTGTAGATATGCAGACTGCGCAACACGGTGACGGTTCCAGATTCGGGGCGCTCTGCCTGCGGACACTTGGTTTTCCATTCGGGGTCATTGGAGGGCGCCGGAGCTTCGGTGGTCTCCGTGGGAGCGGTCGTTTCCACGGTTGGAGTAGGGTCGACCGTGGGCTCCTCCGTCTTGTCTTTGCAGCAGCCGGCCATGGCAAGGAGGGTCAAAGCGGCCACCGAGCCGACCATCCTTCGCATCCAGGTTTGGGGTAGAGTCATCGAGCTTCCTCCTTCAGAGGTGCCGACCGTACCACGACCCGCATCGGCTTGGCATCTTTCCCGTACGATTCTGTGAGACTGGGGGAATTTTGTTCCGAACGCTTCCCGGGTTTTTGCGTTGGGTCGTGCAGAAGTCTCGGACCCGGCTGGCTTGCCATTGAATGAGGCAAGGGCAGCCCAAGACAGAACCTCAGAGGGTTGGAGGTGTGGCTGCCGCCAGCCCAGGATGATTTCGGATGCATTCGGCCAGGCGAGCACCCAGATTATCCTGGAATTCAGTGGGTAGTTTGGGCATTCCCATGACGGATATCCCGATGCGATCCCATGCGACGCTTCCCCCCGACGTGAAACTCATCCACACCCACAGCGCGCTACCACGAATATTTGCGAAAGGTACTCCGCCGCCTCTACCGTCGAACCAGCTTCTCGAGTCGTGGCTGTTCATTCGGTTGTCTCCCATCATGAAAGTTTCCCCTTCTTTCACGATGAATGGACCTTGCAATTCGCCACATACCCCCTCCGCGCATCCTTGACCGGGCGCGCAGTCCGCATCGAGGCGGCAAGCAGCACGTTCTCCACGACTCATCATCGTTCGATCCACAAAGACCGGGTATGCACGCTCGCCAAGATATTCCACGAATAGCTCGCCGTGATGGCGAGCCAGCTCCCCCTCTCCTTCCAAATATGCGAATTCCCCTACACGACAACGGGGCGCAAGCCATCCATTGATCCGGGGCCGACCATCAATCGCCTCGATCCGGTCTCCAGGAAGCCCGATCACGCGTTTGATGAAGTCCTGATCCGGTTGTTCCGGAAACTGAAACACGATGACTTCTCCCCGGCCGGGCGGAAGACGGTTGAACAACCGGGATTTTGTAAAGGGAATCATCGGACCGTAGGCGAATTTGTTGACGAAGATATGGTCTCCCACCGCAAGGGTAGGCACCATCGAACGGCTTGGGATTTTGAAGGCTTCGACGACGAACGCTCGCAACAGCAGCGCAACGACGACCGCGATGAGGATCGATTCGCCATACTCGCGGATCTCGCCTTTTCGCCAGCGCGACAGGGTAGAATCCACGGCGCGCTCGGCGTTGCTCAACGATTCCTCGAAACGTTTTCGATCGAACGTCTCCGCCTCCATCGATTCGCGCAATGCGGTCAAACTCGCCTCCAGACGCGATCGCTGCTCGGCAGAAACCGTCGATTGCAACGCTTTATGATGTCGACGCTCGAGTCTTGCGGCTTCTTCGAGCAGTCCCTGGGCTTGCTCGAAACGTTTGCGGACAGCGATCGGAATGTCACGACGCCCACCCACACCCACCTGGGCTGCAAGCGGTAGGCTATGGCGTTGGCTCCATACCAACATCTCGAAAAGGGTGAACAAGACGATGGCGGCGGGGACGGGCTGATCGGCGACAATCGATTGAAGCAACCGAAAGGGACCGACAGCGGCAGCCGCGTCATTGGGGGACAAGAGCCAGACGGCCAGGCCGGCGAGCAAAGCGGGAACGAGGAAAAACCAGGTTACCCAAAAAACGAAACGGAGGGCAGGATTGACGGTCACGATGATGTGCTCGAAATAGAAGGCCTTCCTTGTATACCTGGGCCACGGTTCGAGGCAACCGCGTGGCGAGGATTTCGCGGCGGCTCGAACCTGGTCCGAGGATGAGCACCCGCCCGGTCTCAAGCCTCATGGCCGGTCGCCCGTTTGCACCAAGTAGCTCACCTTGGCTCCGACGGCTCGGCTAGGATCGACCGGGGTGGGAATCTTCAAGGGCGGCTGAACGGAACCTGCGGAAATCGAGTTGTCGAGCACGACATAATACGCGCCGGGAGCTACAGGGACCCATCCCTCGAAATAACCAGAAGGGGGCGTTTGCCCCGATTGAATGATGGATGCGCCCGCAGGGGGCGGCGTAGGCGGCGAGATCGTCTGATACTGCATCCTCCATTGGTATCCAGCGTCCTTGGACACAACAAATACATCGATCGGAGGCCCTTGTACTTGCATCCTGAGGAAAAGGGCCCGGTCTTTGCCTTCAATCTCAAAGGGGCCCAAAAAGTCCTGCTGGAGCCCCCGAATCTCCGTGGTCTCGTTGGCAAACGTGAACCGATCCTTGCCTACTACTTGCCATGGATGCACCGGACGTTGTCCCACGGCCAACCGACCGAGCGAAAAATCATCCTGATCGTCTTGCCGAATGACCGTAAATCCTTTGGCAAGTTGCTCTTTGACGAACGACTGGGCCATCTGCCCGGCAAACCATTCCATCGGATACAGACTCAACGCCACGTTCGTCACCGCTTGCTCCACATGGACGATCCGAAACTGCGGCGACGGCGTGTCTACCGCATCAAACCATACGTAAATCGTATCCCCGCTTTTGTGAAAATCGGGTTTGTACTCTACGGCCACGGAACACTCGAAACCCATTTTTTGTGTGACCGGAGTCCATGCATATCCATTTCCGGTCATCCAAATGCTAAGAGTTTTTCGATCCTCGTTGAGCGCCGATTGGCACGTCTGCGGGTAAAACCGTCCCACCGCGGGAGGAAACCCCGCTATGGGCACGGGAACACTCAACAAAGCACCTCTTTTTGTCATTTCGCTGCAGACGTTGTTCGCTCCGAAATTCGCGAAAATCTGCCAGCGAAGCCAGGGACTGCTGTTGATGACACTATCCGTACACGGACACCCGATCGTTGTCGATACCACCCATGCGACAATCGGAATCCATAGAGCACGAAGTCGAAGGTTCACGGTGCATCACCGACTTGTACGACAACATTGGCGAGCGCCGCCGCGGGCAGGGAACCCGTGGCCACAGGAGCGGCCAATCCAACCACCGAGGAATTGTCTAATACCACGTAATAATAGCCTTTTTTTAGCGGTAGGGTCTTCTGCCACCGCATTCCCTGGCGGACGATTTCGGACACCAAGGGCGGTAGCGAAGGTTGGGGCACGCCCGGCTGCGCGACGAACCGATCCAACCATTGATCTCCCACGTTTTTATCGACGACCATGACATCCAAGGCGGAAGTGCCGTCGATCATCATGGTGAGAAATAGGGCACCATTCGACCCATCCACATGAAAAGGTCCCAAAAAGTCTAGTTGATTTCCTCGAACCTCCGTACGCTCGTTCATCAGCGTTACACGATCGTCGTCGCGTACCTCGAAAGGCTTGACAGGTCGCTTTCCTTTTTCCACGACCCCGACAGCGAAATCCACGGTGCCGTTCGTGTCGCGAATGACGGTAAATCCTCGTTGGAGCTGTTGTTCCAAGATACCGGGAGCGGCCGTGTTGGCTAACGCCGATACGGCCGTGCCGATCATTCCTCCTTGCTCGACCATGGTGACTCTCGTGTCTTTGGACACGAGCGTTCGCGTTCGGAAATAGGCGTACATGGTCGAGCCATGCATCAAGAAGTCCTGGTTGTATTGAATCGCCGCGCTTGCCGTAAAAGCCATGCGCAGAGTCGCGTTCGTCCAACCGTATCCGACGCCATCGAGCTGAACGAAAACGTCACCGCTTTCGAGTTCATGATGATTGCACGACCGGGCGAAAAATCGCCCCACCACCGGACCGTCGTCGTGCATCCGCAACGGCGCTCCCCGCGATGTCAGCTCCTTACAAAACTCTTCCAGCCCAAAACGCAGAATAGCGCGACGCAACGAGCGGTTTCCCGTATCGTTCATCACACCAGGCATCACGCCAATCGATGCCTGGCCGCCTCGAACACAGCCCAAACACGCTAGCCATGACCAGGCCGCCACCAGAAATAAAATACGGAATTGAATCATTGCGCGTACCATGAACCCTACGATACTTCGAACTGCCGGTGCGACGTTGCCTGAACCAGGTTTGTTCACTAGCCGAACCAGCCCCGCTTGCGATAGCCTCGATGAACCGTGACGCCCGTCCACGAATTGCCCCCGACGAGCCATTGATGCGAAAGATTTGCTTTTTTCGTTCGTCCAACGGCACATCCTGGTCTTGGAGTCAAACCATGCATATACGTTCCGTTGCCACCATAATCACCTTTTCCACCCTTACGATTACCCAGACGGCCCATGCGCAGACCGGCGGGTCTTGGGGCTGGGGCACGGACGGAGGAGCACAAGGCAATACCTACGGGCCCGGATACACAACACCGCCAGTGATGGCACCCCCATCGTCGCGATCGAATCAATCGAGCGACCTGGAAATCGGTACCCTGTACGGGGTAGCCGCAACGTATGGGGTGGGAATGGGTATTTGGATCGATGCGGAAACTGGAATCGATGACCCCGGTTTGCGATTCGTACCGCCGATCGTGCTTGGGCTCGCGGCTCCCGTTGGCGTGTATTTCCTCGATAATCCCCCCATGCCCCGGGGTATGCCCGCGGCGATTGCCTCGGGAATGATCGTGGGCGCAGGGGAAGGTCTCGGCATCTGGTCCTATCAATTCACGACCATGCCGGAGGATGATGCATGGGGATTTCGTGGGCTTTCACGAGCCATGACCTTGGGCGGCGCCGTCGGAGGAGGAGCAGGTTTCGCCATGGCCTACTTCCAAGAACCTTCGCCCAAATCCTCCCTGCTTTTGGGAAGCGCTGTCGTGTGGGGCTCGGTCATCGGAAGCATGGTTGGATATGGCTCCACGGAAGCTGGTCTCGATTACGGGGAGGCCAACGATGGTGCCGCTTTGGGCGGGCTCATCGGGTATAACGTGGGCTTAGGCGCTGCCGCAGGCTTGTCCGCCGTCTATGTCCCCGCCTGGGAAAGCATTGGCTGGATGTGGATTGGCGGTGGGATTGGCGCAGCAGCCGGCTTGCCCATCTATCTCGCTTATGCCGGCAGCGATAAACCCGCCAAACGAGGACTCATCATCCAGGGTATCACCACCGGCCTCGGCATTGTGGTCGGAGGCATCTTCTCCTCCCACATCTCGGATGGATATAGTGAATCCACCCTCGACCAGGGGCCCAAGATCGCGGAAATCACCGGCTTTGGCCTCATGCCCACGCAAGGAGGCGCTGGCTTGCAAGTCATGGGCACCCTGTTTTAATCCTCTCATCAGGAATTACCCACCATGTTTTCCACGGTTCCCCTCGCGGATGCGGGTTCCCGCTCTCGCATTCTTTTCGTTTCCAAAGCCGTGGCACCGCCCTTTCGCGATGGCGCTACCTGTTTGGTTCGTGATCTTTCTCAACATTTTCAATATGTTACACCATCGGTGCTGACAGTCCCCCAAGCTCCACCGCTCGGACCTCGTGTTCGAGCCATCCCCTTTTATCGCAAACCGAGCCGTTACGCCCCCGCGGCTATCGATAACGTCCGAGTCCTTTTGCACCTACTGCGCGATTTCGAACACGATATCTGGCATTTTGTCTTTGCCCCCAATCCGCGCACCTCCCAGGCGGCAAGATTGTTGCGAAAAATCCGTCGCCTTGCCGTCGTGCAAACGGTCGCCTCCCGGCCCCTGCGCTTCGAGGCCACCCCTTCCTTGCTGTTTGGTGACCACGTGATCGCTTTGTCCACGCATACGGCGGACCGGCTGATTCGTCACGGCGCTCCAGCCCACCGCATCTCGGTCATTCCTCCTGCTGTCGCGGACCTGACCCGAAGCGAAAACGCGAGACGAAAGGCACGCCAGCAAGCCGGAATCGAGGCCGAAGCGCCCCTCTTGCTGTACGCGGGTGACCTGGAGTTTTCCCATGGCGTGCGACGCATGGCCGAAGCTATCCCCCTTATCCTGCGGGAGGCACCAGAAACGGTAATAGCCTTCGCCTGCCGTACGAAAACGCCGAAAGCCCAGGAGCAGCGACAACGGCTCGAACGCCACCTCGAGCCGTTCGCGGGCCGCGTGCGCTTCCTCGGAGAAGTCGACGATCTCCCCGCTTTGATAGCGTCCGCCTCGGCTCTGCCTTTTCCTGTCGATGACCTCTACGGTAAGGTGGATCACCCGTACGTGGTGCTGGAGGCAGCTTTGCTCGAAACCCCGGTCATCGTGCCGAAAGACGGTCCCATGGGAGAAATTGGGGATATCGCCACGATGGCGGAGGGGGATCGTCAAGCGTTGGCGAAGTTTTGCGTGGAAATGGTGCGCGACGGGGAGGCGCGACGTCAGCGGGGGGCAGGACTACGAAAAGCGGTGCTACGGCAGCATGACCCTTCTGAAATCGCCGGACGCGTGGAGGCGGTTTACAAGAATATATTGAAATGATTGGGGTTATGGGGTCGAGGTTGCGCTTTTGCGCAAGGGGCCTCGACGGACTTGAAGCCGTACGATCCGACCCTCCCGTTCGACCGTGACGGCCACCGTAGTTCCCACCGGACCGATGAGCTGTTCGTGGACTTGCTCGGGCGTCATGGGGCGAACGTCCCTTCCATCGATGAGCAAAATGGTGTCACCCGGTCGAATGCCGGCGGTGGCTGCTGCCATGTCCGGTGGAGCGTCGCGAACGGTGACCTGTCCGGTGTCATTGTTTTTGGCGAGTACGGCACCCATCGAGCCCAGGGTGGGGGAGCAGGATGTAAGTATTGATAATATAAGTAGAAAACTCATTTTCCCTACGAGCGGGAGAAGGCGTGGATAGGGGTGCGCAGGCGTGTCATCGGCACGAACCGACGTTACACCTGCTTCAATCCGCGAGGGGAGATTGGTCGGGAACATGCGTGGGAACATCGCGTTTGGGCCAAAGGGGTGCCCAGACAGGCTGCAAGCTCCGTCGTTTTCGGTATTGCTCTTCCCATGCGGTGATGCGGACGGCGGCGAAAGCGAAGAGCAAGGACAGGCCTATGCCGGCGATGATATCGATGACGTAATGCCATCGAAGAAACATGGTGGCGATGATGATGTTGGCGGAGAAAAACGCAGTGGGTATCCAGGCGTATTTATAAGGGCTGAGTTTGCGATGTCGGAAAGCGAAAAGAAAACAGGTGAAAGGCCCGGCGGTATGCAGGGAGGGGAAGATATCTTTTTGCGCCCCCGCGCTGTTGACGGCATCGAGCACGTGTTGATACCAGAAGCCCAAGGGGAGGGGATTTTGGAATTCCGCGGAAAGGAACTTGAAGGGGCCGTAGCCGGGCACGACCATGTATAAAATATGGGCTACGCAATACACGCCCATGAACGCGATGGCGTAGTCGGCGAGCAAACGCAAGCGGCGTTCAAAAAGCAAAAACACGGTATAAATGGATATAAGGAAAAAATAACTATAATAAAAGAAGGCGAACCATTCCGTGGTGTGGGGGGTGACGAATTGGTCGAAGGCGAGCGCGGGCTCGAAGCCGAATAGCCGCAAATCGAGGGCGTAGAGTTGGGCATCGTAGGCTTTCGTGCTGACCACGGGCAAAAGGCCTTGGAGCATGAAGTAGGAAACCAATACGACGCTCAGCATTCCGGCCCGATAAATAATCGCTGCAAACAATCCTTTACCGAGCAATCCGGCGCGAACCCCGAGCACCGTGACGACAAGCAGGGCACTGAGGCCGAATAGACGGTGAAGGTTCATGGTGCGTTCGGCGGAGTGGGGGGCCATCCACACGGCACCCAGAAGGATGAGGGTATAGACGGTGACGAGCCAATCCTGGACGGCGAACTGCGCGATTAGCCGTTTTGCCCAGTGGCGCGCGGAAGACAGGTCGATGCCTTTGGGGGGGCCCCCGTTGGTCAACCAACGCTCTAGGAATATCTGTCTACCAGAACCGCTCATCGTGAAAACCTTGAACGAGGATCTCGAGAACTGGCTCGATATAGGTCACGAAATGCGAAATGATGTACGCACAAACCTTCCGTAACGAGAAAAACTATACGCAATGAATACCCCGGCGGAATCATTGGCGGGCCGTGGGATCATGAATACGCAAGTGGAGGGTTTGTGGTACCGACCGAATGCGAAGCGCACACGCAAAGCGCATGCCAGCAATGGGAAATCGTGAAAGAAGTTCCTTTTCTTTTTTCTCTGGCGGTTCGAACCCGGATGGCCCGCGGACAACGACCACGGCGCACGCTCCGCAAGTCGTCGCACGACACGAAAACGGGATGGGAATCATGGCCTCATCGCATACGTCCATGAGCCGTTCGCCCCCGTTGGCCTCGATGCGCCAGCATTGTCCGGTGGGGGATGAAATCACGATGGGTGGCATCAAGGTTTACCGAGTACGACGATATGCTCTTGTCGTGGTTGTTTGGCGAAGGCGCGTTGAGAGGGGCCATGGAAGTGTGGCCGGCGTTGGGAGGCGCTGGCAAGCCAAGTGAGGGCTGTCCGTTCGGCACAGCGTCGCACCAAAGATTCGGCCCATACGGGTCGAGTTCCAATCACCGAATCGGCCACGAGCCATGCCATCATCCCTCCGCTCACGAGCTTGGCCGCGGTTGCCGCGAGCACCTGAGACAAATCGTCGTAATACCGCCGCAAAGCATCCGAAAAGCTCATCGGCGCGGCATGTCTGCGTGCGCCGATTTCGTCTTGCATCAAGCCATCCATGGGCAGTCCAAGCCAACGAAGACGCAGGCGATGGTGCTCGAGATAGTCGTACGTGCCCGCGTAGGGCGGGGAAGACAAAACCAGATGAACCGAAGCCTCCGAAACACCCTCGCGTCGTCGCGCATCTCCTTGCACGACCGTTGCGATGGGAGCGTGAGGCGGTAGCATTCGTCGAAACGAATCCAATCGATGAGCGAGTTCTTCGGTTTTCTTTGCAAACAGCGATATGGTGAATCCCGCGGCCAGTCGTCGAGGTACGAGCACCGACGATGTATCGGCCGATTGTTTGCTGACTTTGACAAGGATCGAGGAGAGCACGAGGCGAAGGGCATCGGCGACGAATTCGTCGTGGACCTGCTTGATGCCGTCGCGCAGGCCATCGAGTTCGAGCAGCACGTGAGGTTCGAAGCATTGCACGTCTTCGGTGCCATAACGTTGCGTAGCCCCACGCTTTTCCCGTCGTCGTGAATCCGCGTGTCGGACGGTTTTTTCGGCGGTGGACAAGAGTTTTTGGAGCTGTTGGGCAGAAGCCGATCGTGACTTGAGGCGAGCGAGAAGCACGGCGAGGGGATTGAGGTCCGTGCCGAAGCCGTGTCGTGCAGCGAGTCGAGATTCGACGAGCACGGTTCCGCTTCCGCAGAACGGGTCGAGGACCACGCCGTGCTTTGGGCAAAGCAATTCGATGGCGCGCCGCGCGAGCGTGGGATGCATGCGGGCGGGGTAAGCGTGAAACCCGTGGACATGAGCCCGCGCCATGGACTCGTCCATGTCGCCGCCCATGATGGTAGCGAGCCGTTGGGCGATATCCTCACGGCCTTGGGTCACCACGGGACCTTCGAGATGTCCGAGGGCTCGTCGTGTTCTGGAAGAATGACGCGGTTTCACCAAGATGCCTTGTTCGCTGATTCTTGTTGTGAGTCCGCAAGCACCTCGACTTGTTCCGGCTCTTTCTGGACGTCGGGAACCGCAACCCGAAAAGGAGGGTGAACGGAAAGCGCAAGCTGTCCATCGTCGGTGATTTGGGTAACGACCTCTTCGTTGGCTCCGAGTCTGACAAGAAGGGAAGATGCCTGGTCGGCGTCGATGCCATAAGCCTGCATGAGTGTTTCGGCTTGGATGGGGCCCTGGTGGGCGGCGAGTTGTTTGGTGGATTCGAGCCAGGCCCGATCGAGGGAAGACTGTATAAGCGATTGAGTTTGTTTACTTTTTCTGAAGGCCAGGGCGGCGAAGACAAGGGGAGCGGCGGCGATGATAGAGGCCATGAGCAGCGGGAAAAAAGACAGCTTGGCGATGAAAAAAACGCCTATCAGCAACATCACCGCCAGCAGTCCGAAAGCGGCGGTGAGTCCACTGGCCACGCGCCAAGCGGCGCGAGAGGAATAGGCGCGTCGGGACGCTTGTAGCGCGGCGAGGGAGGCCTTGTTCAGTTTGGTTCCGGAGGGCATGGGAATACGTGGACCGCCGCACGAGGGGCATGCGAGCCGGAACTCCGGATGAGCCGTGGGAACGGCCACCACACCGCAGAACGGGCATGTATGCCGTTTATCACGGGTGGCGCCGCACGAGGGGCATTGCTCTTCCTGTGGGTCTATCGATGCACCACACACCGTGCAGGAGGGTGGTTGTTTTTGAGAATCTGAGGTCATCGGTGTTCCTTCGATGTTCTCGTAGCGCTTTGGATGCGGGAAGCCAACAGGCGGCAGAATCAAAGCCCCATGAGCGGCGGTGACCGGTGTTTTCCGATGGGTAGAGAACGTTCGAACGGTGATAGTGACGCGGATGTGTGGTCGTTTGGGCCAATCGGATTTGACCGACGGTATCGTTCGTGCGTAACCTTATGAATACTGCTCGTAGTAGGAGGTCCGCTTTGATTCTCGCGTCACCTTTTTGCGCACGCCATTGCTGGACAGTCTTGATATTCGCCTCGGTTGCGGGTTGGCTTGCCTCTTGTGCGACAGGATCACCGGAAGATACGGCGAAACCTCTGCCTCCGGATGGTGGTTTTTCGGGAGCCGATGGGGATGTGAGCGATGGTTCGCAAGGGGGATCCGGCGGTGGCGGGGTGGGGGGAACGGGTGGATCTGGCGGAGTATCGGGGACTGGGGGAACGGGAGGCGCACCCCCCACGCCAGGCTCTCAGTGCGAGACATGCTCGGATGAGGTTCCTTGCAAGGACGGCTTCACTTGCGTGACATCGCCAGCCGGGCATCCGTTTTGTGCGGCGGATTGTGATGGTGCCGCGTGTCCCGCGGGCGATTATGAATGCGTGGATTTGGCCGACTACGATGCGGAGGCCACTGGCAAGGGATGTGTCCCGCCAGGGGGTGAATCATGTCCATGCACATCGGCGTTGGAAGGAAAGACACGCCCTTGTTTCTCGACCAATTCCCTTGGAACCTGTCCGGGCGATGAGAAGTGCATCTCGGGCAAGTGGGGTGGATGCAACGCGCCTACGCCGGAAAAAGAGATTTGCGACGGCAAAGACAACAACTGCAACGGATTTGTGGATATGGATGAGCCTGGGCTGACAGGCAATGACTTATGTGCTGGGGGTGCCGCGCCGCCGCACTCGGGATTCGCTTGTGTGAATGGTAAATGCGAATTGTCCGGTTGCGAAGACGGATGGGCGAAATACCCGCCGACTCTTCCGGTGACCGCGGGTTGTGCGTGCAAGGTCGATGCGGCTGACATCGATTCCGCTTCGAATAACCAATGCACGGCGGCCACGGACAAAGGCGAGCTGCCGGACGAGGGATCGACACCGGTCGTTCTCGAGGGCACGCTTCATTCGGATACGGATGAAGACTGGTACGCCATCCGTACCGTCGACAAAAACCAGGTACCGAACTTCAACACCTATCGTGTCAACATCGAGTTCATGCCGCCCAACGGAAATCCTGGCAATGAGTTTCTTTTCGACGTGATAAGGGGAACCGACGGAGATCCATGCACGGCGGCAAAAACAGGGCTGACCAGTTATGATTGGTGTGCCGATAGTTCATCGTCGCCCGCGGACGACGATCAAAGCGCACCGTACCGTGTGCGTGTGTACCGCAACCCAACGGCCACCAGTACGTGCAGCAACTATAAGATACGGGTTTCGAATGGGGGAGCTGGAGCGTGTCCTGCGGCCGACGCGTGTGGCACACCCTAATCGGATAGACGATCGGATCCGCGTCCTTTCGCTTCTTTGGCCGTGACCGCAGGGGGCGAGGGGAGAAAAATGGGTAGGGCGGAAAGCTGGGGTTTCTTTTGTATCCTGTTGAATTTATGAGCTTTTTGAACAGGCTTCGGAGCTTGGTGTTCATGAGGGAGAGGGGAGGGATGGTGTATGGCTTTCCCTCGTACCAACGGGCAGGGATTCATCCTCCTGTTATCAGTGGGGGATTGATCGGATACGGATAGATGCTCGATGGCTCGAGGCAGGGTCGAAGGAGGGGGCGAAGAGATTTTTCGTGTACTAGCGCAGCAAAGACCGTGAGATGACGGTGCGTTGGATCTCACTTGTTCCTTCGTAGATGGTGGTGACGCGGCAGTCGCGCAGGTGTCGTTCGACGGCGTAATCTTTGGTGAATCCGTAGCCTCCATGCATTTGCACGCAGCGATTGCAGACACGGACGGCGGTTTCGCTGGCGAATAGTTTGGCCATGGAGGCTTCCTGGGAGAAGGGTTTTTTGTTTTCTTTGAGCCAGGCCGCGCGAAAGGTGAGCATGCGAGCGGCATCCAATTCCGTGCGAGAGTCGGCGAGTTGCCATTGGATGGCCTGGAAGTCCGCGATGGGGCGATCGAATTGTTTGCGTTGTTTGACGTAGGCGACGGTTTCCTCGAGAGCGGCGGAAGCGATACCGATGGCTTGGGAAGCGATGCCGAGACGTCCGCCGTCGAGCGCCATCATGGCGATGCGAAATCCGCGATTTTCTTCACCGAGCAGGGCCGAGGCGGGGATGCGGCAGTCTTCGAAGCTGAGCGAGACGGTGGTAGAGCCGCGCAGGCCCATTTTTTCCTCATGTTTTCCCACGGAAAAGCCTGGAGTGCCGGGTTCGACGAGGAAACACGAGATGCCGCGGGTGCCTGGGGCCGTTTGTCGGTCGGCAGTTCGAGCCCAGACGACGAAGACGCCGGCGTGGTCGCCCGTGGAGATCCACATTTTTTCACCGTTGAGGACCCAATGGTTGCCATCTCGATGAGCGGTGGTGCGCATGGCACCGGGGTCACTTCCCGCGCCGCCTTCGGAAAGGGCGAAGGAACCGGCGACAACGCTTCCCGAGGTGAGCATGGGAACGTAGCGATTTCGTTGTTCTTCGGTTCCGAAGTTGGTGATGACTTCTCCCACCATATTGGTGACGGACATGGCGACAGCGGTGGAAGCGCAAGCGCGAGAGATTTCGATCATCGCCAGGACGTAAGCGACGGCGCCTGCTTCTGCACCGCCGAGGGAGGCAGGGATATTGACACCCATGAGGCCGAGTTCCGCTAGTTCTTTCAGGATGTCCTTGGGAAATCGGGATTCTCGATCGATCTGCGCGGCGACCGGGACAATGCGTCGCTGTGCATAATCTCGTGCCGTTTGTTGGATGAGTGATTGGGTTTCCGTGAACTCGAGATGCATGGGCTCGGTTGTAGTGCGGGAGGAGCGATGGCTGCAACCGAGGAATCGCGCTCGTTACTTGGGGGTATCTATGGGTTTGGTTTCAGCGGCCGTGGCGGGTTCGACCGACCATTGGAAGTTGTCGATGAGCACGGTCGAGTCCAGGATGTGGTCGGCTGTATCCCAGATGGCGAAGCGCAAGGTAATGATGGTACCGGGCTCGACAGGCGCCTTGGTTTGTAGCCAGCCCGTGGCAGCATGGGGGCCATTGCGAGCGGGTTCATCGAAACCAGTTCCGCCAAGCAACGTAGTTCCCAGCGGGCATGGGAAAGCCTTTCCTCCTGCTGTCTGCGGTTTACATACCTGCAACAGACTGTTGTTGACGCTGATGGGGTTGCCATCCTGATCGAAAGAGATATTGCCGTCGGGGAGGTTTTTCGGCTTGGGATCGAGCAAGGTCACGAAAAAGTCGTTGTATCGACTGCAAATGAACGAGGGGTACTCGTAGGTGTAGAAGTTGAAGTTGAACGAGAAGGAGTGGGCGTTGGTGGGGACGCGGATTTCGAGTTCGAGAGCCGCAGGGTCATTGCAATCTTCGTCACCGGTGAAAACGTTATCACAGGATGTACTGTCTTTGGGATAGCCCGGGGGCGGATTGCTCGACGTTCCCATTTGCGCGTCTTCTGGTGATTCAAAACCTTTTTGCCCGGGTGCGCGAGCGGTACCAGAAGAAAGGACCACCATGGACATGCCTTCCTGCACGCCAGCGGCACCGAAACGAGGCACGATCCCATGGGACAGGGGATCCATTCCGTTCGAGCCATCGGCCTTGACGTACTTGGCGGAGATGACTCCCCAAGTTTTGTCTTTGCCTTGCGCGTTGGCGGTGGTGGTTCGGCATAGTCCCAGCGATTTGGCGGCGTTCATGGCGTCTTTGTCATCGATGTCGAAGCCCTGATCGCAATCGATGACTTCATTGTCGACGATGCCGTCACAATCCTCATCGACACCCACACCGCCATCGACTCCTCCGATGATATCGAAGGCACCGGGGTTGGCGTTGGGATCACAATCGTTGCAATCCCCTTGGTTGACGGAATAACCGTCGTTGTCGAAGTCTTCATCGGGGTCCGTATTGCAAGAGGAGGTGCCTGAAGCATCGGGGTCCGTATTGGCCGAGGTATCCCAGGTGGGGGCTTCTTCTTGTAGGTCGGCATCCGTCGAGTTGGCGGGAGGGGGCGCGGCATCTTGCGTACCGCCGGGGTTGCCCACACTGCGATTGTTGTATTGGTTGTTGTCATTGTTCGAGACAGAACAAGCGACCAATACGGCGAGAGCGCTCAAGCCGGTCAAACGGAGCCAAGACGATGCATGCATGAAAACCTCCTGTCGAGGCGATGTTCCGAGCGAAAGGGGGACTACTTGGGAGGCGGACGGACAGTACCGATTTCGCCTTCTTCGACGTCCCATGCGACGTTGTCGATAAGGACGGTGGAGTCAAGGATTTCGTCGCCCATATCCCAGATAGCGAATCGTAGTGTGATTTCTTCTCCTGGGACGACGGCTGTTTTGGTTTGGAGCCAGCCTGTAGCGGCATGGTCTTCGAAGCCGGTGCCCATGAGTTCGGCGGTTCCGAGCGGGCATTGGAAGGTTTTTTTGCCGTGGGTTCCTGGTTTGCAGACTTCGAGAAAGCCGTTGTTGACGGAGACCGGGTTCCCTGGTTTGTCGAAAGATATATTGTGGTTGGGTGGGGTATTGGGGTGCTGGCTGTAGAGCAGAGCCACAAAAAAGTCGTTATATTCCGTACAGATATAGCCAGGGTACTCGTAGGTATAAAAGTCGAAATCGAAGGACAGGGACTTGGCGTTGGTGGGAACCCGGATGCGCAATTCGAGCGCCATGGGGTCATTCGCGATGGGGGTATCGTCGATGTATTGTCCTGGGCACGCTGCGGAAGAAGGTGTGGGGAAGCCGGCGGGAGTAGCGCTTTTGGTACACATGATGGCTTCGGCGGGGGAAGGTCCGACGACCCCTTCGCGAGCGATTCCTGACGACAAGGCCAGCATGGTTGAGCCTTGACGGGGCGTGATAGGCCCGAACTTGGGGAGCAAGCCGTGGGACAAGACATTGGGAGGGGCGCCGGAGCCGCCGTTTCCAACACATTCGAAGGGATCATCGGGGTGTCCGGAACTCACCGAGCCATCGGCGAATACGTAGGCGGCGCTGATCACTCCCCACGTTTTTTGTGCTCCGGTTGCCGTGGCGGAGGTGAAACGGCACAAGCCGAGAGCGCGAGCGGCTTGCAACGGATCATCGCTGTCCAAGGGAAGATTCTCATCGCATCCGAAAGGTTCGTCGTCGGCGATGCCATTACAGTCTTCATCGATGTTGTTGCCGAAAAAGTCGTAGGCCCCTGGATTCATTTTGGCGGAGCAGTCATTGCAATCCCCGTCGGCAATCGTGTAGCCGTCGCCATCGAGGTCGGCGTTGGGGTCGGTAGCGGAGCATGGTGGATTGACTTCGGAGTTGCCACCCCCGGAGCCGCCGCCGGGAAGAAACATACCGCCCGAGCCTCCTTGATTGCTTTGTCCCGCGGTTCCGCCCGAACCATTCTGTCCCTTGCCGAAAGGCGCATCACTGGTGGCCGAACATGCCGCAATCGTCAGGATCATCCCACAGGCAAGAGCTGAAGGAATAACGAGCCAACGAGCTTTCATCATGGGGTCTCCGATCTGAACCGCCGACGTAAGTCAGAATGAAGGCAGCCAATCGCAATACGTTGGAACAATACTAGAAGATAGCGTCTCTTGAAGAGCTTGTCACATGGGAGTGTGCGAGCAGAGGCCGTAACGGATGCGATGTCAAGTGCCGGGTCATGGCGCCGCGGGCCGTATCCGAAGGGCCACGGGGGATTGCGGGTCTACTTCACGGGCTTGGCGGTGGGGCGAGCGAAGTCATCGGCGATTTTTGCCGCGGGCGATGTATCCTCCCAGGAGAAGCCGTCACGTCCGAAGTGGCCGTAGGCGGCGGTGGGTTTGTAGATGGGGCGCAGCAGGTCGAGCCGCTCGATGATGGCCCTGGGGCGCATGTCGAAGTGCTCGGCAAGATACGCCGCAAGCTTATCATCGTCGACTGAGCCCGTGCCGAAAGTGTCGACATAAACTCCCACGGGTTGAGCAACGCCGATGGCATAAGCCAATTGGACTTCGCACCGACGGGCGAGTTTGGAAGCCACGACGTTTTTGGCAAGAAAACGTGCAAAATAACATGCGGAGCGGTCGACTTTGGAGGGGTCTTTCCCGCTGAATGCGCCACCACCGTGGCGTCCCATGCCCCCGTAGGTATCGACGATGATCTTTCGTCCTGTCAAACCGGAGTCCCCCATGGGACCGCCGATCACGAATCGCCCGGTCGGGTTGATATGGATTTTGGTTTGTTTGTCCATGAGGTTGGCGGGAAGCACCTTGTCGATAACTTCCGTGCGGATTCCCTCGATGATTTGGCTCTGAGATACGTCGGGGCTGTGTTGGGAACTGATGACCACCGCTTCGATACGCGCGACGCGATTGCCGTCGTACTCGAGGGTGACCTGGCTTTTGCCGTCGGGGCGAAGGAAGTCCAACACATTGGATTTTCGCACTTCTGACAAGCGTCGAGCGAGTTTATGGGCGAAGGAGATCGGCGCCGGCATCAATTCCGGAGTTTCATCGCAAGCAAAGCCGAACATGAGGCCTTGATCTCCCGCACCTTGGTCTTTTTCGGCCGTGGCGTTGACGCCCATGGCGATATCGGGAGATTGTTGTTCGATGGCGGTGAGCACGGCGCAGGTTTCCCAATCGAAACCCATGCCGGAGCTGCGGTAGCCGATTTCCTTGACGGTTTCGCGAACGACCTTGGGCATATCGACCCAAGCGGACGTGGTGATTTCTCCGGCAACGACGACCATACCTGTTTTGGTGAGGGTTTCGCAGGCGACGCGGGCCTTGGGATCCTGTCGGAGGATGTCATCGAGGATGGCGTCGGAGATTTGGTCGCAGATTTTATCGGGATGACCTTCGGTCACGGACTCAGATGTGAAGTGTCGGTTGGGCATGACATACCTATGGGTGCAATGTGCTGCGGAATTGAAGTCGAGCCCCCAAGGCTCGGCGAGGACTTCCTAAGGCTCAACCCCCCATGTCGTCAACTGAAGCTTTGGAACTGATGGGAGGGGTGGTGTCGTTGCCATGGATTGGCGAAATTGGCATTGGCAGGCGCGATTGGCAAAGCGGCTTGGTGGCGGCATTCGCTGGCTCACGATGTTTCAGCAGTTCGATAAGCAATGGGCAGGGTAGGAGTCAGGGTTGCGAACGCTTCTTCTTGGCACTACGGTTCGGCTTGATTTCTCATGCCTATCCTCGATCCCCATTCTTTTTCCGACACGCGACAAGGGCGCATCCGACATATCGACTTCGATTTCGAGGTGGATTTCGAGACGCAGACGCTTCGCGGCATTGGACATTACACTCTGGAAGCGCCTGCGGCGGGGAGCTTGTTTTTCGATACGCGGGGTATTTTCATCGAGCGCGTGTCGTCGGGGAACACCGAGTTGGAGTGGGAGATCGACGAACAAGATCGTGTTCGGGGAGAACGTCTTCACATCAAGAACTCTCGAGCCGTGTCTTCGTTGATCATCGTGTTTAGGACATCCCCGCAAGCCACGGCGTTGGGATGGCTCGCTCCCAGCCAGACGGCGGGAGGTAAGTATCCGTTTTTATTGAGTCAATGCCAGGCGATCCACGCCCGAAGTCTGATTCCTTGTCAGGATACGCCGTCGGTTCGTTTCACCTACACGGCGAAGGTCAAAGTGATGGCGCCGCTGACGGCGGCGATGTCCGCGGACCGTACGAAGGTGGAGTCCCAGGGGGCGTTCAATCTCTGTCATTTCGAGATGCCGCAAGCGATTCCGTCGTACCTCTTCGCGTTGGCCGTGGGAAATCTTGCCTTCCAGAGAATCGGCAAGCGATGTGGTGTGTTTTCGGAACCCGAGATCCTCGAGCAAGCAGCGTGGGAATTTGCCGATACCGAACGGTTCATCGAGGAAGCCGAGAAGCTATTTGGGCCTTATCTTTGGGAAACCTACAACATGCTGATCCTTCCCCCATCTTTTCCGTATGGTGGAATGGAAAATCCGAGGCTTACGTTTCTGACGCCCACGTTGATTGTGGGGGACCGTTCGATGGTGAATGTGGTGGCGCATGAGTTGGCGCATTCCTGGACGGGCAACCTTGTGACCAACGCCACGTGGGAAGATTTTTGGTTGAACGAAGGATGGACGGTGTATGCGGAGCGGCGTTTGCTCGAGGCGATCGAGGGTGAGCCTTACGCGCAGCTTCATGCGGCGGTGCGTCGTAAAAGTATGTTGGAGGACATGCGTGTATTCGGTTTCGAATCGGATGCGACCAAGCTGCATTTTTCGCAGAAAGGGATTGATCCGGACGAGGTATTTTCGACGATTCCCTATGAAAAAGGGTGTTCGTTTTTGTCGGTGATCGAGAACGTGGTGGGAAGAGATCGTTTCGACGTGTTCATTCGCAAGTACATCGAGACATTTCGTTTTCAGTCGTTGACCACGCAGGACTTCCTTTCGTTCCTTCGGGAGGAAATCCCCGGCATTGACGAGAAGGTGAACATTCAGCAGTGGGTCTTCGAGCCTGGATTTCCCCGTGATGCCCTCGAGCCCTCCTCGCATTTGCTCGACGACGTATACCAGCGGTTGAAGGCGTACGAGCAAGGGGTATTACCGAAGATGGAGGATGTGTCGGGGTGGAAAGCTCCGCAGATCGAAGTGTTTTTGAAAGGGATGCCGCGGCCGATTCCCGTGGAGCATTGTGCGTACTTGGGTGAGCTTTTTGGGTTGGACAAGAGCCGTAATTGCAATCTTCAGACGGATTATTATGTGATTGCGATTGTGAGTGGTTACACACCGATCCGAAAGGATGTGGAGCGGTTGCTTTCGAGCGTGGGGCGAATGCTGTACCTCAAACCGTTGTACCGTGCGCTGGTAGACTCGGCCTGGTCTCGTGAATTCGTCAGACCGTTATTCGAAACGTGTCGTCATTCCTATCATCCCATCGCGGTGACGGCGATCGTACGAATCCTGGAATCGGCGGGTCTTTGAGCCGTTGCGGGGCCTTGCCTGCCCGGTTGTGCATGGTCCATGGTTCAATCACAACGCTTGACGTAGCCTTGTGGGGCTCGTTTTGGCCTTTCGAATCGAAAGGTCGAGGCAGTTGTCGGCCCATGAGTCGAGGAAGGCATGTCGATAGGTCGAGGTATGATCGAGACATGGAAGCGTAATCCAGATCGCTGCTAGACTACCCGCAGGATGTCCAAAGCCTCGAGGATCTGCGCATCGTGTGGCTCGGAATACGGGCAAGACGCGCTATTTTGTCCGAAGGATGGTACGCCTTTGGGCAACTCTCGCACGGTGCCTGGTGAAGATCCTTATTTGGGCCTGGTGATTGGGGAGCAAGTCGAGTTGCGCCAACTCATCGGGATAGGTTCGATGGGGCGCGTATACCGTGCGTTTCAGCGGGGCGTAGAGCGGGATGTGGCAGTGAAAGTGCTGCACCGGGAGCTGTCCGCGAACCTTACTCTCGTCACGAGGTTTCTCCGGGAAGCGAAAATCTCTAGCCGTCTGACTCACCCCAACGTGGTGCAGGTCCTTATGACGGGCCAGCTAGGTACCGCATCGAATGCAGCGGCCGTGGGAGGTGAACTGTATATCGTCATGGAATACCTCGATGGTATTTCATTGATGTCGGCCCTTGCGGCAGCCGGTGGTGTGATGCCGCTTGCCCGTGCGTTGCATGTGGCGCTGCAGATTTGTGATGCGGTGGGAGAAGCTCACGCACAAGGCATCGTGCATCGAGACATAAAACCAGAAAACGTCATGTTGGTTCGTCGCGGAGATGATCCGGATTACGTCAAAGTACTTGATTTTGGGATCGCGCGGCTGGATTGGGGAGAGGAATCGTTTGCCACACAGGCTGGATTGATTTTTGGCACGGCGCGTTACATTTCTCCAGAGGGGTCGCAAGGAAAGCCTGTGTCGCCCTCAGCCGACGTGTATGCGATTGCCACTATTCTTTATCAATGCCTGTCGGGGCGAACGCCATTTGATGCGGATTCATCCGTAGGGCTTTTGATGCAGCATGCGTATGAAACGCCTCCTGCGCTGCTGGATATTCCTCGGGCAAGCTATGTACCACCGCAACTCGCTACGGTGATCATGCGAAACCTGTCGAAGTCACCGGAAGAACGTTGCCAAGATGCACGGATTTTCGGACGCGAATTGGTAGAGGCCGCACGGGCGGGCGGTTTGTCTGCCGATGACCTCATCCCTCGATCGACCCTGCTTGGTCAGCGAGGCGTTCTCACATCCTTTGCGTCGATCCAACGCACCAAACAGATGCAACTATCCGCTGAAACCGCCGCTGCCATCCATTCGTCGGCAGCCGCGGACAGCGCGACAGACCATGAAAGCGATCGTTCCAAGCAGAACGATACCGCAAGCGAGGAACCGTCGCTTGCGGCTCCTTCGCCTGGCCCTCCGACACGTGACAACGATGATGGTTCATCGTGGAACGAACCGATGGAAGCCATGAGAAACGATGGAGATTCGATCCCAACGCGGTCTTTCGACCGACGGCGTATCGGAGTGTTCATCGTTTTTTGTATTCTTGCGGGAGCGATTCTGACGTTGGTGGGCGCCGCGCGTTTGGGTCGATGGGGAAAGCTCGAGGAGTCTTATGTGGAGCGAGCGAATCGTGCGATGAGCCATCAGCAGTGGGATGCGCCGCCAGGGCAGAACGTCAAGGACATCACGGACGAAGGACTTGTTCTCCACCCCGGAGATGAAGCCCTCCAACAAGTGCGTCGTCGTGCCGCGGACGAATTGATCAAGTCAGCTCTTGGACGTAAGTACGCTGGGGATTTGGAAGGTGCATTGCGGCATGCGAAGCTTGCGAGGGATTTTGCTCCGGAAAGCACCACGGCCCAACATCTCGTTCGCGAACTCGAAGGGCTTAGTATGGATGCGGGGGTGACAACACCCGAACGGGAGCCATCGGGCCAAGGGAACGAAACGAAAAAAAGCGTTCCTCCCGTGGGTTCTTCTCATCGGGCCATTCCTTTGCCCAGCAGTCCGGCGGCGTCTTCTTCCGGCGCGTGGGAGCCAAGCCATGCGGATTCGGCGGGTTCTTCCTCCGTTCCCGCGCCGTCGTCGACGGGGGGGCGTTGGCTGTGAGCACTTGCATGGCGACCACGGGATTTTCGGCGGCGGCAGCTCTGACGTGCTTGGGTTGGTCCCTGACTGCTCTGGGTCAAGAGACGCCTTCGACAACCACGCAACTCGCATCGGCTACTCCGTATACGGTGGCGGAGTTTGGGGTGGGTATTTTGGCGTTGCCCACGACAGATATTTGTCTGGCCCAACCAAATACTTGCACGAAGGGGGATCTAACCCCTCATGGTTGGATATGGATGCTGTATCGAGCGTCGAGTGAATTCGTGGTTGGCGCGGGCACGAGTTTGGCGCGTCCATTTTCCGGAGAAACGACGAAACGGACGGAGCAGATCGAGCGAGAGCACATTCGGCAATACATGATGATTGACGTCACGGGTCGGTATTATGGGTTGAGGCTTCCGAGTGTGGAGGGATGGTTGGGGATGACGTTTGGGGGGGCGGTCATCAGCGATCAGTACAAGACGACGGGGGAGGCATCGGATGCGGTGATCCTTGGCCCTGCGGGGGTCGTGGTTCGAACGGAGGGATTGTCGGCGGGAATAGCGGCTGGATTGGGGTGGGCATTTGCGCCGAATTGGACGTTGGAGTCTTCTTTTCGTTCTGCCTGGTGGTTTTTGCCGAGCGATAGGGCCTGTGGGACGACGGTGGATTGTGCGACTTTGTCGGATGATGTGGCTATATTCAGCCTAGGCATTGGGGTGGGCTACCGCATATCGTTGTAGACACCAGGGTCCGTCCTTCGCTTTTCGTCGTTGTTTAGCGCTGTTTTTGCGCCTCCTGGAGGCAAGGGGCCATCCCGTCGGGGGCAGTTACCGTTGCCCATTTTCGCTGGGGGGGAGAAGTTGGCGAAGCATATCGTCTTGTGCGTCGCGCCTTGCGATGTCCTGGACCGGGGTAAAGGACATATCTTGTTCGAGGCGAAAAGAGCCGACGAAGGTGTCGGGGGGATGGTCCCGCCAATCATGAGGGGAGAGCATGGAGAAGTACAGGGAGCCTTCGGAGCGACGGTACAGGTGGTAGACATGGCCGGGTCTTTTTTGGAATCGGCATTCCACGCGGTGCAAGTCACTGGACTGTTGTGCTTGTTCGAGGAGTTCCCGAGCCTTTTGTTGCAGGGCTTGGATTTGCTCGACGATGATGCGAAGTTTTTGGGTCGTCACGCAGCCTAGGACTTGGTCTGCTTTCTGGATTTGGGCTGCGATATCGACCAAGTTGAGTGGAACGGAGCGACTTGGTGCTAGGGTTGGGGCCATGGGCGGGGAGGGGGAAGAGCGATCGTTGTTCATGACCTGAATACGCGTAAGCCTGGATTTGGCATGCATCCTTGCTCACGTCAAAACGCATGTCCATTCAGCAAGATGTTGGCGTATGGTCGTGGGGAAGGATAAAGACGATTCGACGTATCTGAACCCGCAGGGATACGCATAGCCAATCGACGCGGATGCAAACCTTAAATGAGCTTCATGTTGGCCGGTTTTTGGGCCGTTACGAGCTACTGATGCCGGTGGCTCAGGGGGGTATGGCTTCTGTCTGGGCTGCGAGGCTCAAGGGTACTCGGGGATTTCAACGAGTCGTAGCCATCAAGACCATTCTGCCTTCTCTTTCGGATGATGCTCGTTTCGAACAGATGTTTTTGGACGAAGCCGCGCTTGCCGCGCGAATCCGTCACCCGAACGTGGTGCAAGTGCTTGATTTAGGTGAGGAAAGCGGTCTTCTTTACCAGGTGATGGAATGGATCGACGGCGAACCGTTGAGCGCATTCCTTCGCGAACTACCGGAGGGAAGCGGGTTACCCTTTCCCATTGCCGCGCGTATCCTCATTGGTGCCAGCGAAGGATTGCACGCTGCCCACGAAACGTGCGACGACGCTGGTTATTCTGTCGAACTCGTTCATCGCGACATTTCTCCCCAAAATATTCTGGTCACGCGTGATGGGGTACCCAAAGTCGTCGACTTTGGCGTGGCCAAAGCAAGCACTTTGTCGTCGGCTGCCACGGGTACAGGGACCTTGAAGGGCAAGCCCGCCTATATGGCGCCTGAACAGATTCAGGGGGCGGAAATCGATCGACGCGCCGATATTTTTTCGCTTGGCGTCATGCTTTATGTACTGACGACATCGCGCCATCCGTTTCGGGGAAAAAACGACATGGCGACGTTGCATAGCATCGTATCCACGGAGGAAGCTCCGGCTCCATCGACGTTCGTGGACGGGTATCCCGAGGCTCTCGAACAAGTGGTGATGATGGCGATCGCCAAGGATCGTGAGCGACGATTCAAGACTGCTTCGGCGTTGGCGCGTGCTTTGGAAGCAGCCGTGCCTGACGTTCATAAGGTAGGTGATGCGGAGGTGGCAGCGTTTACGCGTACGCTGCTTGCAGAAAGGCTTGAAGCGCGTGCCGCGGCGTTACGCTCTTCGCTGTCCGACGCCGATCTTCGAGCCGCGGATAGTACGTCGCCGCCATCGCATGAACGCATGAAAAACCCTTCGACCTTGCAAGGGTTGGGAGGGCCCGTTCCGCCGCCGTATGAGCCGTCTTCGTCTTCCTCGGAATCGGTTACCCGTCACGAAGGACGTTCTCCCGGCACCACCAGTACGGTGCCTCCTGCCAAGAGTCGGTCCACACTCGCGGTTACCCTGGTTGCATTGGGAGTGGCCGGTTTGGTCTTTCTTGCTGTCGCCGTGGCAGCCATCCTGTTTTGGGTTCGACCCGAATACCTTGCCAAACCAACGATACCTTCCACGCCCTCTGTCGATCCCTCTTCGGTTGCTTCGCCACTGTCTCCCTCCCCGAGCGGTACTGGCTCTTCCCCGGCAGAGGCGGATAGCAACTCGAATATTTCCGTCGATTCCCTTCCGGCTGCCACCGACCTTGCTCCCCCTTCTCATCCAAGGCCGAAAGGTACATCGGAACCCAAAGTCGATGCGACACATCCAACGCCTACGGATACGCCGCAACCAACGACGGTCACCACGACGCCATCGGTGACTCCGAGTACTCCAACGGCAACGCCAGGCACACCCACGCCGGGAACCGTTCCCAAAATCCGTGATCCCGGGTTCTAAAAGCCCATATCGTCACGTCGTTGGATAGGGATCTTCGAAGATCAGACGCTCGCCAGCGAAGCAAGTCATATCGAAACGCTCGAGGTGTTCGTCGACACATCGATGGGCGGTATCGGTTGTGTCAACGATCCCCTGGGCATCGGCAAGTTCCACGAGACGTGCTCGTCCGGTGTTGGATACTTCGATGATGGCTCTCATGGACGCGGGCGCGATACGCGGAAGTGTGCGAGAAAAAAGCGGTTCTTCCTCCTCTGCCTCGGAATGACGAATCGGTCCCAGGCAGGGTCTGGATGCGATTTCCGCGCAACGGTTTTCGGCATTCGCGGCGTTCATCGTGGGGCGTTCCATGATGGCGGTATCCGCATCCAATTCGGCAAGGCGCAAAGAAAGCTCGGATGGTTCGAAATCGTCGGCCCATGGGCTTTGTCCCCCCGAGGCTTGGATTTCTTCTTCGAGTATTTCGGCTACGTCGTGGATGGTGTGGGAAAGTGCTTCATCCTGTCGAATCGCAGTTCTGAGGATGGGTTCGATGTCGTTTTCGTGGGTGTGGCCGCGACGAATCAGATGGATGAGGGCGCGAGCGGTATGAATTTGATCCGCGTTGGTTCTGGATACCAAGCGTGCGGCAAGGCTTTCGAGGGAAAATAGGCCAGCATGGGGAAAGAAGCGGTTGGCAATCGCAATGTCATAACCAAGATCGATGATCCGTCGAATCGGTGAACGCGCGCTCACATACCGGGACTTCAAAAGCGACATCCACTCATCCAATTGCGCCACACGGCTGTCGGCAAAATCGATTTTTCGAAAATAGAAGCAATCGCGCAGGCGTTTCTGGTCGTGAAGGCGTTGTTCCAGAATGGTTCCGCCGAAAACATGGAGACGAGTCAACTCGAAAGGAACGCCGCGAATGGTCGAGCACGCTTCCAACTCGTCTTCGATTTCCTCGAGCGTGGTTTCGGGTCCGATAATCAGGCTTTGAAAGCTCGTGGCGATTCCAAGTCGTCGCAATCGTCCGAGCACCACCCGAGCCAACGATGGTGAATAATCGCTATGTAGACGTTGAGCAAGGGAACGAGAAGCGGCTTTGATATCGACGGTGGCCCGAATGACCCCGAGGTTGGCGAGTTCGTTGCAAACCTCACGAGTTACTTGGTCTTGATGCATGCTGATGCGAATGGCGCAGCTTGGCAAAGCGTGCATTTGCATGTGAGAGCGTAGGTCTTGCAGGAAGGTCACGGCTTGCTGCGTGTCGTCGGGAAGAAATGAATCGTCTTGAAATTCGAATACGCGCGCACCGTATTCGAAGACCAAAGCAGCCATTTCGCTGGCGATATCCTTTGCCGAGCGACGATGACAGGGCACGGAATCGACGCTGAGCGCTTCTGTTTTCGGAATCAGGTTTTCGGCATTTTGACGCAGGGTGACGATAGAGCAGAAGGGGCATGAGCGCGCGCATCCTCGACTTCCCATCATGCTTGCCACGGGAAGCCCGAGACGTTTGGGCAATCCTTCGGTGCCGCGCCAAGGCCATAGGGATCGTCCGGTCACGTCGCAAGGGGCTCCTTGCGCAAACGAGTCGTCTTGCCGCAACAGAATACCGGGAGCTTCGCGCAGATCGCGACGACCGATGGCTGCTTCTGCCACGATGACGATGGCTTGTTCTCCGCGATGTCGAACGACGGCATCGAGTTCGGTGCAGACGGTGAGCAGTTCTTTTGCTTTGAGGGTCGCGACCAAACCTCCGGCCACGATGAGTTTTTCGAAGCCGAGTTCTCGCAATCGTTTCATCAGAGCGCCGGACAGCAGGGTTGAGTATTCGTGATTGATGCTGATGCCCACCGCATCGGGCCGATCCATCACGATCGCTTGTGCCACGCGTTCGAACTCGTGTGGGGAACCAAAGGGAAACAGGACCGCTTGATGTCCTTCGGCGCGAAGCGCGGCGGCAAGCACACGAAGACCCAGGTTCACCGAACTCTCGGACTCGGGACCCACCAGTGCAACACGGGCTGATAGCGGTGCACTGCGCATGAACCCCATAGATTAACAGGTTCGACGGATCAGGAAAGACCAGATTGCCCGAAGCGATTTTCGGCTATGGGATGCGAAAATGGCCTTCGACTCGATCTCGACCATTGCGCTTGGCTCGATAGAGCGCTTTATCCGCATTTTCGAATAACGTGGTGCCATCCATTCCCCCCTCCGGCGAACTTGCAACCCCAGCGCATATCGTGATCGTTCCCCATGCCGTGGTGGTGCTTTCGACACGTACCGTCGATATCAGTTTTTCGGCCACCGATAGCGCCTGTTCATACGTTGTGTCCGGCAACACAACCACGAATTCTTCCCCCCCATACCGAGCCACGATATCGGTTTTCCTCGCATTCGCGCGAAGCACGCTCGCCACGAACCGCAGGGCATCATCTCCCGCCAGATGACCATGCTTGTCGTTGAATCGTTTGAAGTGATCGATGTCGAGTACGATAATCGATAAGGGTCGTCCGGTTTGGCGTCCCTGCGTGAGCAGACGATGAATGGCCTGATTGTAGGTGTGGCGATTGGCAAGGCCCGTCAGCCCATCGACCTGCGCCAGGGCTCGCATCTCATCGAAAATCTTACTTTTTTCGATGGCGATGGCAGATAAATCCGCGATGGTGGCGAGAAGATGTTGTCTACCTACGGACACCTCACCATCGCTGAAGGCATGGTCGACGACGAGGCATCCGACGATTCGTTCGGATGTGAGAAGAGGGACGATCCACCAGTTGACGAAAGAGAAAGGCTCCGAATCGGATATCTGCTCACAGGCGAGTTCGAGTGTTTGAGAATGCAGTGGTCGTCGTTCGAGCAAGCTTTGCGCAAGCATCGTCTCGATTCGACACCGTCCGATGGTGGAAAGGTCAGGGGCCATGGACGCATGTTCGCTCAGATTTTCGAGCGATAGATGCAGATAGCCGAGTCGTCGGGAAAGCTGGTGGGCATCGGGATCGTCTTTGACGGAATCATAGACGGACAGCAGCGCTTCGAGCGTGAGATCTTTGGCCACCATCTCTTCCCAGATTCGAAACGCTTCTTCACGATGGATGGCACCGACGGCCATACCGGTTCGAAGGCTGCGCTGCCCGTCGTCGGCAAGAAGAAAAAGACCTCGGTTGAAACCCAATCCCTCCCCTGAGGTGACTCCAGACAGCACGACGTAGAGGATTTTGTCGATTTGCAAGGATTGCAGGATGGCTTTGGTGACGAGCCGTTCGAACGCCAGGTCTTGGGGAGAAAGGACAATCTGATTGAGATCGTCGGGAGACTGAGGGCACGGAGAGGGATGGCTATCAGGCATTCGAACGCCAATTCATGAGCAGAGCTTGGGCACGTCAGGTGTGCCGATCACCGTATGACGAGCGGTTATGACGACTCGTCGTATCGAGTTCCCATTCCAACAAGTATCGATGAGTGCGGTTCCGCGAGTAGTATCAATTTTTTTGAGGCATGACGCAAAGGCGCAATTCCGCGAGTTGTTCATCATCCAACGCCGAAGGTGCATCGGTCATGGGGTCCGCGCCGCGTTGGGTTTTGGGGAAAGGAATCACATCGCGCAGACTTTCTGTCTCGGACAGCAACATGGCCACGCGATCCCAACCGATGGCCATGCCACCGTGAGGGGGAGCGCCGTGTCGTAGGGCTTTGAGCAAAAACCCGAACTTTTCCTCGGCTTGCTCTTCATCAATCCCAAGAGTTCGGAATACGGCTCGTTGCACCACGGGATCGTGAAGACGAATCGAGCCGCCGCCCACCTCGAAGCCGTTGAGCACCAAGTCATAACGATAGCACAGCACTTTGGCGGGATCGGACTCGACGATGGCGATGTGATCGTCGTGGGGGCGCGTAAAGGCATGATGTGCGGCGACCCAGCCGCCGGTTTGTTCATCCGCTTCGAACATGGGAGGATTGACGACCCACAAGAATTCGAGCTTACCGCCGTGGCCGAACGCGGGGATATGTCCCATTTTTTTGCCAAGGTGGAGCCGGAGATTGGCCAGCACCGTATGAGCAAGCGCCGCTTTTCCGAATTGGAATAGCAGCAGGTCACCTTCCTTGGCCCCCGTTCGTTCGTGGATGGCTTGGCGTAATTCCACGGTGGCGGTTTTCAAAGCGGTCTGTGTCCACTCCCCATTCGCGCCGACTTTGGCTCTCGCCAATCCTTTGGCTCCCATCGATTGCGCCATCTTTTCCATCTCGTCGAGGTCTTTTCGGGACAGCTTTGCCTCGGCAGAGACGCTCATGACTTTGACGATTTCCCCTGGAATATCGCGACGAAGCGTTCCGTTTTCGAAACGATTGGCGATCTCGGCAAAAAACGGAACACCGCCTCCCTGATGGGCAATGATCAAGTCCGTGATATCCGTATGCTCCATGCCGAAACGCAGGTCCGGCTTGTCATTGCCGAACCGTTGCATCGACTCCTCGAACGTCATCCGAGGAAAGCGTCCTTCCGGATACTTCTCGCGCAAATCGATTCCGCGCGTCTGCTGCACGATCTCGAACATCAATCCTTCCACGAGCGCAAACACGTCGTCCTGATTGACGAAGGACAATTCGATATCGACTTGTGTGAATTCCGGTTGTCGATCGAGCCGAAAGTCTTCATCGCGGAAACACTTGACGATCTGGAAGTAGCGATCGAATCCGGCCACCATGAAAAGTTGTTTGAATAGTTGCGGGCTTTCCGCCAGGGCGTAGAACTTACCGGCCGCGTGACGCGATGGGACCAGAAAGTTGCGAGCACCACCGGGCGTGTACTTGACCATGAACGGCGTTTCCAGTTCGAGACATCCTTGATCGGACAGATATCGGCGAGCCGTTTGATTCATTTGGTGACGCAGCCGAAATATCTGTTGCATGGGGCGACGTCGCAGATCGAGGTATCGGTATTGGAGGCGAAGTTCTTCGCGTGTGTCCAAGTCATCGACGATTTCGAAGGGTGGGGTTTCGGCTTGATTGAATATCTCGGCTTCGAGGACGCGCACTTCGATCTCGCCGGTGGGTCTATTTCGATTGAGATTTTCTCCTCGGGAAACGACGACGCCGCGGATTCCGATGACCCATTCCGGTCGAATCTGCTCTGCGATTGCGACTGCCTGGGCGATGGTTTCGGAGCCATCCACACTGAGGTCTCGCGGTTCCGTCGAGGGATCGAAGACCACTTGTGTCAGACCTTCCCGATCGCGAAGATCGACGAATACGCATCCACCCAAGTTGCGCCGTGCTTGTACCCAGCCAAATAGCACCACCTGCTTACCCACGTCCGCACCGCGTAAGTCGCCGCAAGAATGAGTTCGTTTCCAATCATCGATGAACTTTCGCTGTGCCACGTTCGTGCTCCTTGAACTTGTCATGGGGGGGGTCAGCGTAGTGAAGGCTCGCCTGATGTCCAGCTACGTCGAGGGGGCAGATTCGTTGTTTCCGATTCTTTCCATGCTGCCGTACCTGGCTTGCCCCCATCGAAAAAATGCGATGGCTGAAGCAATTCACACGATTTTTTCGAATCGCTCCCACGAAGGTTGCGCTAAGACGGGCGCCAGTTGTGGGCTTGGTTCCCTCGTATCGCAAATGGAAGTAGGGTCGGACCCGGTTTTGTCTAAGGAACGCTGCTATGTTCAATCGAACTTGGATTTCCATCGCTGGGATCGTCTCGCTGTTGGCGAGTTGCGCTACGTTTCCTCCCCCTGAGCCGCACAAACCAGAAGCGGATCCGGATTTGCTCGCGGGCGATGACATGGAAACAACCGCGGAATGGCTTTTCGTGACGTCGGAAGCCGACGGTAAGGGGCAAAGCGAGTGCGACCGGGTAAGCCGTTGGTTGCAGGGTGAGCAGTCCTGCACGAGCGATATCTGCATTCATGCTCGGGACTTGGGCCGAGAATGGCTACGAAAATGCAAAGATGAATCCTCCGCGGGCGCGACGACCGTGCGAAAACTCGTGGATACCTACGCCGAACGGGCTGAATTGCCGGCGGATTCCTGTGTTCAGCAAGGAACGGGATTGCTTCGTACTCCTGAATGTGGAGCGCCAGAGGCGTGTGAAACACAAGCTCAGCGTTGGATTGCACAATGCGGAACGGCTTATGCCACGCCGCTGTTCGTGCTGATGCTGACGAAAACGCTTCAACGTCGTTTCCCCGACGATCCCAACAAGCCCGTGCATGAGGTGAAGCTCGATACTCGATCCTGCGATGAGCTTGCGAAAGCGGTCGGGCAAGGAGTGGGGTGTGACGGTGCGGCATGCGATCCGTTTGTGGAGGTCAGCGATGCATGGCTGGATCGATGCCGTAAGGATGGACAGCCGGTTCCGATGCTTCTTGCCTTCCAGTTGGCGGATGTGCGCGTGGGAGCGGGACGTAGCGTCGAACCCATGCGTGTAGCGGAAACAAAGCTTGCGGAAGGAAGCTTGCCTTTGCTGTTGTCCGATCAACGGGGGGCTGTCGCATGGGTTTGCGGCGTTCGCCCCAAAAATGTGAAGGAATATCTTGAAGCACGTCGAGATTGCCGACCTGGTGAGGTCATTGTCACGCGCGTGGATGGCCAGCAAAACGTTCGCACCGCTTCGGTACCTCACTCCGACGATGCCGCGTTCTTACGGCAGTTTCCTTTTCTTGATGTGAAAGGCGAGCGCGACGCACGCGCCTTGGCGGATATGGATGCTTTTCGCCGCGATGTATCCCAAGCGGTGGAGCAAGCCCAAGGGCCGCACCCCGAACAAGCCATTTCTCTGCTCGTCAAGGTAATGCAGTCTCGATCCGAGGCGCTGATGCGCCAGGCGGTGTTCCAAAAAATTCTTACGGATGCAGATCGGGACCTTGCGCCTTCCTTCAAAGAATGGGGAAAGAGAAAAGCACAAGGTGTCGTCAGGGTTCGCGGGGCCGACGAACAAGGCCTTTATGCACGTCGAGCGCTGCAGAACCCTTTGCATGACATGACCCGTGACGGCCAAGTGAGCGCTGGAGCGTATCTGGCTCCGCCGGCGCTTACCCTCGATCGATGGATGCCCTTGTCGTTTCTTGCCTACAAAGACGAACTGTCCACGCTTCAACGGATCGTTGACCGGCACGGGACCCTCGACAATCGAGTGATTCCCCTGCGTCAGCAGATCGCGTCGGAGATGCAAGCTTGCTCCCAAGCCGAAGCTAGAATCCAGTCGATCAACGATGAAATCATGGCTTGCATGCTCAGGGAAGGATGCACGCAAGACAAGATTGCTGCTTTGGCTTTCACCGCGGATCCCGACCGATCTCGTGCGCAGCGCGCTCGGGATGCGATTGCCAGAGCGTTGGCAAGCGGATTGTTCAATCGTGGAGAGATGGACAAAGTCGAGGCGGATCGAATCGCCAGTGGTTGCTTGGATCCCTAACCAAACAACATTCTCCGAACCGATCAACGATCACATTCGTACTGCATATCCACCGTGGCTCCATCGACAGTCAACGTTTCCACTCGTCCATCTCTCGGGTGAACGATGAGGAATCGCTGACGACTCTCCCCAGGTGGAATGACAGTGTCGGCGAGAGGCATGGACTTTTTCGAAGAGCCCCAAGACACGGTATACCCTTTGACCGTACACGGTTTGTCGGTGGGGTTGGATACTTCGATGCGAATGCGACGATCGTTGGGATCGTCGCGGCCAGCGAGTATTTCGAGTACTTTGGCGACGGGTTTGGATGGTGTGGGTGAGGGAGTCTGCTCTTCGGGGATAGATACGGGCGGGTTTGGTTGCCTTTCGGGGCTGGTGGTTGGAGCAGGATGGGATGGGGGGGCTGAGGAGGATGCAGGTGGTGGATGTGGGCTACAGGCCATGATCCCTGCAAAACCGAGGAGGAATATGGTGGTCCGAGTCGAACAGGCGTGACGCATGGCGTGCCATTATCGAATCCGAACGTTCGATCCCACAACGCCGTTTTTGTTTCGGATGGGTTCTTTTTCATCGATCGGTAGCTTCACGACATGATCCGAATCGTTTTTATGCTCTTCGTGCTACCCTTATTCCCATTGAACATATGACGAAGCGTGGGAGGTCACCGATGGGTGCTCGTGCTCTTGCGTGGGGGATGGGGGTCATCGTTGCGCTGGGATGTGGGGAAAAGGTGGACTGCAACCGATTATGTGATCGGGAAGCCGAGTGTGTGGCGGAGATTGCCGTGGCGCTGGGGACAGCGACCGTGGAGCAGACGGCGTTGATCAAGGACGAGGATCGGAAAGCGCTTGGAAAAAAGCAAAAAGATCGATGCATGGCGAGCTGCCAGTCGCCCACCAAACCAAGTTCCGTTCACACCAAGTGGAGGGGATGTCTTCAAGCGGAATCGTGTGAAGCTTTTGCGCGGTGCGTGTACCGCTGACGAGCAGTATGGTTCGAAGGCCGAGGTGGGTTCCGCACATCATGGGCGTTTCGAAGCAATCGACCACGTGGCAGATGGTGAATGCTGCCACAACCCACGACGATGGGCTTGCCGTGGCGCACTCTCACGCTCCAAGAAAAAATGAGTTTTCGGTGACGAATGCTGTGGTGTGTGTTTTGCGTGACCGTGTATCCATGGCAGTGGAGCATCGGGCAAGAGGCAAGCCGAGCGTGGGCAGGTATTCGGAAAAAGTGATTTGGGTGGTTGTCATGGTTGGTGGAGCCGCGAGCGATTCCAGAGCAATACCTATGATATGATTTGTGTAACATGTTGAATGTATTGGTAAATATTGGTGCATGTCGAAACCACGACCGGTTTGCCTCGGCCGTGGTCGAGGGAAGATGACTTTCGGGGCATAAGTTGTGATAGCAATGCCTTGTGTTAGCCATGACTTGGAATGAGATCGCTCTGGTGGTCTTCCTGTTCGTGCTAGTCACCTCTTGGGGGGTGTTGCAGCGTTTGGGCGATTGGATTGGAGTGTTGCTTGGGCCGAAACGATCTTCGAAGCCGCGTGGTTGACGAATGAATTTGGTTGAATGGGCATACACCACCGCCCGGTCTTTTCGTTCTGGTAAACTTGGTTGTCGTGATTGATCCACCTCTTCGCCGTCCTCCTACGAGCCCTCCGATGGGCAGCACGATTTTCGTGGTGGGGGAAGATGATCCCGCGCTTGCGGAAGCGTTGCGCAGGGGAGGAAATCATGTGCAATGGGTGGAGTCGCGCGATGTGCTCACGCGGTTGGAACAGCAAGCTCCTAGTTTGGTGATCTTCGATCTACCCAACAAGGTTGAGCAAGCCGCGGTGGCTGAGCTGATGGGTTCTCTTCGGGCCATGGGGATTGGTCTATTTCTTATCGTTGGCTCTGAAAGCGATGAGAACGAGTCGACGCATCTATCCGAGGATGCGCAAGAGCAAACAGGAATCGAAAGCTTCGACCCTGCGAGTCTGCGTGAGCTGTCGGAGGAGATGGTTTCGCGACCATTCGACTTGGAACAGGTTGCCGATCGGATTTCGTCGTTGGCACAGTATCGACATGGAATGAGGGTTGCCCCTCCGCCGCCATCGTCGCGACGTCCCGAAAGCGTTGGCGTTCTCGATGGGATGGGAGAGATAGCGAGTCCCAAGGAGCCCCCTGCTGCCTTGTTGAGCTATCCCTTGCCCAATGTGGATACGTCGAATCCGCCAGGGATTAGCTCAGCGCCGCCGGGTAACGAATGGTCGTCGATACCCGCGGGACCGTTGGGATTGAGCCTTTCTTTCGAAGCGTTTGCGGGTCCCACGTCCGTATCTGATGAGTTGGAAAAGATGCTGGCGGAGGCGGAGAGGAGGGTCAGATCCGAAGCGCGTTCGACTTCGGAAGTGCCGAGTCCAGAAGCGGAGGTCAATGCGATCCTACCTCCGGAGGTTCTTGCGGCGTTGGATGAGCCGCTGGAGGTATCCGACGGTGAGCTATCGGAAGTGGAGTCCCATACGCCGGTGGGTCAAGGTACGATGGGTGGGGCTGCGCGAGTGCCGGAAACCGCGTCCAAACAGCGGGAGGGGATGGATCTGGGGGACTTGTCCTCGCCCGCCGAGCCTGTGACTGCCCATGGCGAAGAGGATGATTGGGACGAGCGGCCGAGGCCCCACGAAGCGGAGTATTATGACGAGAGTGCTTCAGAAGACGAAGGGCATGAGCAACGGCTGCAAGCGATGGATGTCACACCTATCCCTTCGAGAATCGGCGAGCCGTTGCCACCAATGTCCACGCAGATGGGAACGTCTGCCCGACAGGACCGTTCGTTTTCGCAGCCCGCTCGGGAAGTCGTGCTGAAACCGAAAGTACCGTCGGAGCCTGTTCCTACGCCTCGGGTGAACTGGTCGGTCGATCTGCCTTCCGTGCTTTCGCCAGCCTTCGATGGGATGCGGGCGCTGGGGATGTGCATCGCCGGGCGCATCTCGGCCACATTGAGTTTCGAGTACCAAGGGGCGTTGTGCCAAGCGGTGATGCGTGATGGGGATTTCGTAACCTGTGGTTCAAGCGCGGACGACGAGACGTTGTTGGCTTTTTTGGTGCTTCGAGGGGATTTGCCGAAAATCGCGGGAACCCAGCTTGCGGGAAGGTTTCCGCCGTTTGGGCGTCATGCGGCGGCGGCTCTCATTGCGAATGGATACGTAGGGCAAGATCAACTTTGGGGGGTATTGCGTGCGCATGCCGAGTGGTTGCTTGGGCGAATGGCAAGCACGCAGGGAGGAACGTGCGCGCTGGAAACCGAGCCGCAAGGACGGCTTCGAGCCGAGCCAGCGGTATTTGGCGGCGCGACAGGCGCGGAAGTGCTTGTGGAGGTATCGCAACGGGTTCTTCCTTGGGAAGATGCCTTGGCGAGGATAGGGGGACGTGAAGCGCGTCTTGGTCCGGGTCCCCATCATTCGTTGCTTTCGGAATGTGCTCTTTCCGAAAAAGAACGAGATTTGATGGAAAATGCGCCGGGAAAAACGGTTCGAGAGGTGCTCGAAACCGCCCGTCGCCCCGAATTTGCTGCAGTTATCGCTGTCTTAAAAGAACTTGGAATCATTGAAATCATGCCGGCGATCGCTCGTTCCGTTCACCCCGAACCGGATGCTTTCGACCCGCTCGATGCAGAGGCTGTGCGCAAACGCGTCGCAGCACGTCTCGCCCTCATTCAAGAAGGCGATTACTTCGAAGTGCTTGGTGTACCGCGCACCGCCACCGCGTATGAGATTCGTCGCGCTTACCTCGAAGCGCGACGTGCGTTCGAACCTTCACGGCTGTTGACTGCGCAAACCATCGATCTTGCCGAAGATGCACAGCTCATCGTCGAAGTGCTCGATGAAGCTTTCGAACTGTTGCGGGACGAAGTTCGAAGAGAACGCTACCGGCGAGCCATCGAAGCCGTTCCTCCACGTCGATAGATATCGCTCGAAAGCACCAAATCCATCGTTCCTTCACCTTGGGGCTCGACGCGCGCCGCGCTCCCCTTTAGGCTCTTCGACGCTCGACCACCCTCGAGCGAATTTCTTGCATCGGTATTCTCGTTCGTCCCCTGTCGATTACAGCCCGGTGTGGGGAGGTCTTCGGATGGCATCTCGGTATTGTTGGTTCGTACGACATTGGTTTGGCAGTCTGCTCATCGCGGTCTCGTTGCTGCTCGTGCTCACCCACGGCTCGAACGCTCATGCGCAACAACGAACGTTTTATCTCGATCGCCTGCAAATCGGAGGCTCTCCAGAAGACGGCTTCGCCTTATGGCGTCCACGCATGAAACAGGAAACCGTGTTCTTTGGACAAATGGCGCTCGGATGGCAGCATCGACCTTTGCGAGGAGCCACGGCAACGTATAGCGAACGTCTCGCCAATCACACGCCAAACCCCGTCCAAAACCAATTCACGACCTACCTTACGGCCGGACTCGAACTCATGCAAAGAGCGAGCTTCGCCGTGTCGTTGCCGGTTGTCGTTTACGAACACGGCTCGAGCCCCTGTCCGCGCACCGCTGGCGCCAATTGTCAGTCCACCGACGTCAACAGCACCATTCCAAGCGATACGCGCCTTGATTTGCGCTTCATCGCTTATCGATCAGCCAATCAAAAATTCCACTTGGGAACCGCGCTGAGCATGTGGGTGCCGAGCGGCGACAATATCTCCTTTACCACCGATGATCAGACGACAGGCGCGGGTCAAATCCTTGGTGAGTATGACTTCGGTAAGTTCGTCCTTTCAGGCAATACCGGTCTGCACTTCCGACCCAATCGCGGCCTCAACATGCTGCGCGTCGGCAGCGAGTGGACATGGGCGGTCGGTGGATTCATTCCTCTTCGCGACGGCGCTGTTCGTCTTGGTGGTGAGATCTTCGGCTCTACAGGCATTGTCGATGCGGGAAAAACTCCGGTAGCCAAAGACGGCGACACCGTATTCACCAAGCGCAATACACCTGTGGAATGGATGGGCGAACTTCGCTTCGCGCTCGATCGTCAAAAAGCCGGGTGGCTCGGCTTCGGGGCTGGTACACGGTTGAGCGCGGGCTATGGCGCACCCGATGTCCGTGTCCTTGCAAACCTCGGTTATGCTTTTTCGTTGCGTGATACGGAACCGGGCTCTCCCCACCGACGATACACCGCCGACCGTGACGTGGAGCCTACCTACTCCGACAGAGACAAGGACGGCATTCCCGACGATCTCGACCTTTGCCCCGACGACCCCGAAGACGGCAAAGAGCCGGATCCAAACGATGGTTGCCCGGCCCCTTCGGACCGCGATGGTGATGGTATTCCCGATGACGTGGATGAGTGCCCCGACGAACCTGAAGACTTCGATGGCCTTGCGGACCACGACGGTTGTCCGGAAGACGACTATGACGCGGATGGAATCCCCGATGTCGAAGACAAGTGCCCGCGTGAACCCGGGGTTGCGAGCACCAATCCCGAACTCCACGGCTGCCCCCAATTCATTCGTCGTATCGAAGGCTCGACCGAAATTCAGATCCTAAAACGTGTCGAGTTCGCAACCAACAGCGCCGTCTTGTTGCCACAATCCTTCCCCATTCTCGATGAAGTATACGCCCTGTTGAAAGCCAACCCGGATGTCACCAAAGTAGCCGTACAAGGTCATACGGATAACCGTGGCGGGCGTGACCTCAATATGAAACTCAGTCAGGACCGCGCCGACAGTGTCATGCGCTACCTCGTGAACAAGGGCGTCGTTGCCTCGCGGTTGACCGCCACCGGCTATGGCTTCGACAAACCCATCGACACCAACGATACGGCCGAAGGACGCCAGCGCAACCGACGGGTCGAGTTCCATATTCTCGAACAAAATAACTGATATTTCACATACTTATGCCCATTCGGGCCTTGGCTCTCCCGACAGGACGATGATCATGAATGACCTCCTCTCCTTGTTGCCAGAGGTGCGTGAGGCTTTGCGCGTTGGCGCACCCGTCGTTGCCCTCGAGTCGACCATCATCTCTCATGGAATGCCGTATCCCACCAACGTGCAGACCGCGAGGGAAGTCGAAGAAATCGTTCGCGCAAAGGGAGCGATCCCAGCCACCATTGCCCTTTTGCAAGGCCGCATTCATATCGGCTTGTCTTCCGAACAATTAGATACGCTGGGCCGTGCGAAAAACGTTCGCAAGGTGAGTCGTCGTGACCTGCCCATTGCTCTGGTCTCCGGGCAAATGGGAGCCACGACGGTGGCTGCGACGATGTTTTGCGCCCATCTTGCGGGCATCTCCGTATTTGTGACCGGAGGCATCGGCGGCGTTCATCGTCGTGGTGAGGTGACGCTCGATATCTCCGCGGACTTGATGGAATTGGCCTCGACACCCGTGGCGGTGGTATGCGCGGGAGCCAAAGCGATTCTCGATTTGCCACGGACGCTCGAAGTGCTGGAAACGCACGGCGTTCCCATCGTTGGATTTCAAACCGATCAATTTCCCGCGTTTTACACGCGATCCAGCGGGCTTCCGGTCGATGTGCGGCTCGATGACCCGGCCGACGTTGCGCGCGTCATGGCCACGAAGTGGAAACTCGGTCTTGCCGGTGGAATCTTGGTGACCACACCCGTTCCCGAAGCGGATGCCATGGACTCCCGTGAGATCGACGAGGTGATCGAACAATCCTTGGAGGAAGCCAACAGCCTGTCCCTGCAAGGCAAAGATATCACTCCGTTTTTATTGAAAAAAATCGTGGAACGCACCGAAGGTCGCAGCTTGGCTACGAATGTTGCGCTCGTCAAACACAACGCTGACGTAGGTGCTGCCATTGCCATCGCCTATGCGGCTCAATGAGCCTATGACTCGAATAACTCCGTTCGTGCCACCACGGCGGTGGCGACCACGTCGGCTCCCCCTTTCAACAACAAATCCTCACACGCTTGCAGTGTGGCTCCGGTGGTTCGCACATCATCGACCAGCACAACCCGTTTGCCCCGCACACGCTTCGGCGCTCGAAGCACGAAGGCCCCTTGCAGGTTTTTGAGACGATCCGAGCGATTGAGCCCAGCTTGCCGAACCGATCCATCCTTTCGAGCAAGCGCGCGCGTTTCGAGACGAGCCATGAGCGCTGAGGCCAAAGGGCGGCCGATCAGGGCCGATTGATTGTAGCCTCGTTGTACGAGACGATCATACGGAACAGGTACGGGAATCACCAAATCGACATCGCGCGGAGTCAGATGAGCTAGCACGACAGGAACGAGAAGCTGGCCGAGGGCAGCTCCAAGGTCAGGACGATTCCCATACTTCAAGCGCAGCAAAGCTGAGGAAAGGGCGCCGCCATAATGACCGAACGCCAAAGGGTTCCCGTCACCGGACCATCGTAGGACCGTGGATGCACAAATGGCGCACAACAACGCGCGTCGATCGAGCAACGAATCACAAGCTGCACAACGCGAAGGGGATAGGATTTCAGCAAGATGAGTGAACGCAAGAGCTGTCCATCGCATACCCCTTTTCGGCCCAAACCACCGCCTGGTTGCGCCCTATTCACAAGGCAAAATTACGGAGCTGTGCTTTGGCCCGATGGTTCCAGCTTGAACGTTACCTCGCGTACCTCCACCCCTTTGGGACCGGCAACTCGCATGGTGCCCGAAATCACACCGTCTTTGAGTTCTCCTGTACCACCTCCCGACATGGCCGACGACACCGTGGGATCGGTCGGAATCAATTCCAATCGCAACAGGGTGCCATCGAGCAAACCAGATAGCACTTGAGAACCCAGCGCACCGCTTGCCTCACCTCCCACCACGCCGTCCGCTACGATCATCGATAGCCGTCCATTGCCGACCGCTTTCGAACCGTCGTCATTTTTCCATGTAAAATCAGTAACTTTGGGTGGTGTGGCCAGCTCCACGCGTTTGGCCTCATAGGTTCCGGACCACTTCTTGGCAGAGGCGGGATCGACAACGACAGCGGGCACCGATGCGGTGGCAGACGCCGATACCGAAGCGCTCGCGGAGGCGATGGCGGAGGTGCTGGCGCCCACCACTGGTTCTTGCGAAGACGCTGGTTGTGGCGACGGCGTGGGTCTGTCGCATCCCACGGCCAAAACGATTGCCAACAAGGCAAAGCTCGATATCCGTCGCAATTCCGTCATGCCGCGCCATCCTTGGGAGTCATAAGTTCGTGAATCCGTACCCCAAGCTCTCCTTCTACGTCCACCAATTCGCCCCGGGCAACCTCGATTCCTCCGACCCGAAGACAGATTGGCTGTCCAAGGCTTCGTCCCGTGGTGATTACGTCCCCCGGCTGAACGCTCGCCCATTCTCGTGCTGTCAAGGTGAGCGTGCCAACCTCCACACGAACCACCACCGGAACGTCTGCAAGCGCTTCCATCGTATCCAGTGAGTTCGGAGAAGGGGTGGTTGCTTGCTGTTCGTTCATTTCTTGCACCTTCCTTGCCCCAAGCTCGATTGTGCCATCGTGTCGTAATTGTCCACTCCAACCGATTGTCGCATGGGGCGACATCAACAATACTTCTCCTTCGAGCCGTGCTTCGCGATACCGCACGGTCCATCCATCGGCGGGTAGCCAAGCATCCCCTCGACCCAAACTTGCCAATTGTCCTCGCGAAATCGTGGACATCGCCGCAACGATTTCGAGCGACAAGGGAATGTTACCCATGGATAGAAGCTGCTTTCGACCGAACGGCAGCGTGCCGGCCGTGGGACGCGCTTTCGTATGCCACCACACCGAAGCGCCATAAGCTGCCCGAGCCAAGGTTACCGTCGTATCAAGGATTCCAAAAGGTTGATGGAGCGCGGCGAAACTCGCTTGTGCCGAAGGACCGACAGATAAGAGCTGAAACCCAACGTCAGCCGCTGCCGTCCGAAGACACGAAAGAACGAAAGCACCAAATGCCGCATGGAGCATCGATGGAATGGGTTGTGAGCGATTGATCCACAAGATGGGACGCATCAACACGGTGGATACGATGCGATGGGCAAGCTCCGGCTCGACGACCACCAATGCGATTAGGGTTTGCGGTGGATTGGCGAAAAGGCAGATCACGTTTTCCGTGATCACAGATGGGGCGATGGGTCCGTGCCGCGTTCCTTGCACGGTGATTCGAACCGGGTCTGGAGCAAGGTAGTCTTCTGCTGCTTTCTCCAACGCTTGCATCAACCCGGTTGTACCAAGGGCAATTCGCCCATCGCGAACCAGCCGCAACCCATCGCGAGGCACTCGATCGAGCGAATGCCACGGGTAGGCAGAGAGGCGAATCATTCCTTGATTGTCGTCAGTTTTGAAGCGTTCGTACAGAGCCCCGGTACAAATCCTGTCTGGGTTGTTGGCATGGTTTCGAGCACTGATTGTTGGTTGTGGAGAAGGGTTGTTTCCCATCCCATGAACGCGCCTGCATGCAGATGTGGGAAAAACCGTGTCGACCTAGGACAGGTTCACCAACTCTTCCCATCGCGCCAAGCCGTCATCCACGTCTTGTTGAAGACGTTGATGACGCTCGAGGGCGCGGTTGATGCGATCGGGGTCTTGGGAATCGATGGCCGCGCGAACGTCGGCCGCCGCCATTTCCACATGACGATCCAGTAGATGGACGAAATACTCGAGAGTCGAAAGCGCCAGGGAGAAGCGGTCGGGCGGAATATCGGCGCGATGGATGGCGCGTCGTGTGCTGTCGGGAACATCCGGTGTCATGACGATTTGTGCCCGAGCTACGGTTTCGGCGAGCTGCCCGAGAGACTCGGCGATTTGTTTGGCGGACAATTGTTCTCGCGCCGTCGAGGAATGGGCAACGAGGCTGTCGATGAGTTCGACTACCGGTTTGGGTACATCTGGGCGAAGGCGTGCGAGGGAACGACGATCCGGATGAAGGATTGCTTCTTTGCGAACATGCATCGGTGCATCTTGCAACGGACACGGAAGAACCAGCGGGGTGTCGCGGGTGAGCATCCAGAACACCGTGGCCGCCGCTGAGTAAATATCGGCGGAGGGCGTCATTTGGATGAAGTTACGCACTTGCTCGGGTCCCATCGTCAAGGTCGAACCCCCCGCTTCTCCCGCAACCGTAATATCCATTGGATTCAAGTCGATACGACTCTTGGCAAGGCCGAAGTCCGCGAGCTTCGCACGCACTCCCGCGCCCATATCGGGGCCCGTCAGCAATACGTTGGAAGGAGATACGTCGCGATGCACGATACCAAGATCGTGGGCGTACCCAAGAGCGCGGAACAAATCGGCTCCGAGCCAGAGCACGTCTTGCACGGGTTGCTCACGCCCCGCGATGTCCAAGGCGCTTCCCCCACTGACATACTCCGAAACCAGATAAGGATGGTTTTCGTGCGCTCCCACCTCGTAGCAACGGACGATATTGGGATGACGTAATACGGTAGCGATACGCTGTTCGCGCACGAAGCGGTCCATCGCTTTTTTCGCCACGTTGGTTCCTCGAAGCATTTTGATGACAACGTGGATGCCATCCTCGGAAACGGCTTCGAGAAGAATACCGGTGCCTCCCTGATAGATTTTGCCAAGCACCTGAAAACGACCGATGCGATTGGGCAAATCCGAAGGCAGCTTTCGCCTCTGCTGTCGACAATCCGGGCATAAGTACGCGGCATCCCATAAGTCCGGCGACGGAGGAGCCGAGCCAGCCGCTCCACAGCGATCGCATGACAATACGTCCGCCTTCGATTCCCACGTTGTCGTCGAAATACCCCGCGGTGGGGTCAACGATGAAGCTGGCGAAAGAACCGGTTGCCTCGATATTTCGGGCTGGATGACGGTTTCGCTCCCTTGCTCCTGCGCGCCATCGTAAACGAGTCGAAGCAAGGTATTGCCGAGACGTACCACATTGCCTGGAGCAAGACGCGCCCAGCGTACGGGCATTCCATTGACCGATGTTGTTTTTCTCCCTGCTAGATCGTGCAAGTAAACACCATCTGCCTGCACTTCTACCCGTGCATGATGCCGTGACACGAACCGATCTTCTTGGGGTAGTAGTAAGTCGACATCCGCGGCGCGACCGAGAATGACGGCTTGTTGGTTGGGCAGAGGCAGACGCAAGCCGGCCCGTGGACCAGAGGAAACGACGAAGCTGTAGGACATGGTCGATCCAGCGCGGCTGAGGGAAAACGAGCCCCCGAGCCATCCTGCTATACCACCGATGATGAAGCGCATCGATGGTCTGCAAGCGGCATTTTCCGCTTGGAATTTTGTACCGATGGTTCAATGCCCAAGAGAAGGGAGCGTAACGTATTTTTGAGGTGCGAACCTGGCGATCGCTTATCCGAATAACGCCCCCCGCAGCATTCGACCGGAAAATCGAGCGCCCTCGCCGCCAAGAGCAATCCGAGCGATATCCTCCCGCAGTCGTTCCGAACGCAAGGACGCTCGAAAAAGCCTGTCCAATAACCATGGCACCGCGAACACATGCCTCAACCAGCCGTTGAGCCGCAGGATGGGTAGGAATTGGTCCGCGCACGCCCACGAGTAAAGCATCAACGAACGACGATCGAAATTTCCGAGCTGGGCGGCTTGAACCACCACACGTCCGGCAAGTTCTCCGGACTCCAAGGCGTATTCGATTCCTTCGCCCGTCAATGGATTGACGAATCCTGCGGCGTCGCCTGCCAGCAACCCACGATCGAAAACGAAATCCGTGGGCGAACAAGTCATAGGCAGAGGATGACCTTTGACCCGCCCCACCGGGCGGGCTTTTGCCAACAGACTTCGTATCCGTGGCAATTGTAAGAAGGTTTCGAGTATCCGGCGTAGGTTGGCTTCCTTCGCCTGAAGTTGATCCATTCGCATTCCAATGCCCACGTTGGCCCTGCCTTCCGGCAAAGGAAATATCCAACCATACGCGGGGAGCACCGCCTTATCCCACACCAAGACCAACGCGCGCTCTCGATCCCAAACCACATCTTCGTAAATCGCTCGCACCGCGCTTGCCGTTTGCGCTTGCCGAAACGGTTCGCCCCCCAAAGAGCGCCGAACGACCGAAGGCATCCCATCACATCCAATCACGACATCGGCGTCCAACGTAGACCCGTCGTGCAGGTGCAGACGAGCGCAGGAAGAAGACACGGTGACTTGGTCGACGCGAAGGTCCTGTCGAAGGTCGGCTCCCGCGCGAACGGCACGTTGCGTGAGGCGTTCATCAAGGATGGTTCGAGGGATGACGAGCGCCTGGCCGCCATGAATGCCAGGGGGAAGTTGGGTGAACAATTCGATTCCCCCAGGAGAAATGAGATGCGTGTGCGTGACGGAAACACCTTGGAGCGTCAGGTCCAAACCCATGCGTTCAAGGTTCCGAACAGCTCGGGGCGTGCATCCTTCCCCGCAGACTTTCTCGCGAGGATGCCGCGCCCGGTCGATGAGGATCGTACGCAATCCATGCGATGCGGTAACAAAAGCCGCCGCGGACCCCGCGGGTCCAGCACCGACAATCGCGACCGTTGGCCTGTTGCGCTTCATGGTGATTCGCATATCCACACCGTCTGCCGAACCGTGGATGCCGCTTATCCTGTCTCAGGATTTCATCGTCGCCTAGACGCATTTCCGCTCCGCCCGATGGTCCTTGGATTTGCGTAAACTTGCCCACCTTTCGAGGATTTCGATACAGCCAGGGACACATGCACGACGTGGAACTGCAGCACGCCTGGAAGACCTTGTTCGGACCATCGATTCATCCAGCGGTCTTGAATGAAACTGCTGTGCGTCGCGCGTACCGACGTCGCGTGCTCGAGATTCATCCTGATGTGGCGGGAGCGGGTGCCACACCCCAGTTTTTGCGCGTGACGAAGGCCTACGAGGTGCTGCTTGGAGCCTGCGGGTCATCGATTCTTCAGTCGAGGAGGGCGTCTATCCAAGACGGCAACGTGCGGGCACTTCCGGCTCGGCCCTTGGCGCTGGCCCAGTTTTTGTATCATCTGGGCTGGATTTCGTGGGAGTCAGTGCAGCACGCCTTGCGCTGGCAAGCAAAACATAGGATCCGCATTGGCGAATTGGCCGTGCAATCCGGCGCGCTCACACGGCAACAACTCCTTCGCATCGTCGAGCATCAACGCTCCAAGGAACGGTGGGGACGATGCGCGTTACGTCTTGGGTTGGTGGACGCAAGCACGTTGTCACGGCTTGTCGAACGGCAGACTCGATTGCAGCCGCCTGTGGGCCAGTACTTCGTTCAGCACGGATTGGTATCGTCGGAGCGATTGGCTCACGCCTTGGCGCTACAACGGCAACACAATGAATTAATTAGAGAAAATACAAAACCAACGGAACGCTGATCCGGTGTCTATCCGGCGCGTTGCCCTTTGCTTTCGCCCCACAGCGGAGAGGGTGGGATTCGAACCCACGGTAGGCTTTTGACCTACGTCCGCTTAGCAAGCGGATACCTTCGGCCACTCGGTCACCTCTCCCGTAACCGGCCTGGGTACTGTCCGTATCGCGATGCGCTGGCCTCACGGCAGCGGAGGAGGAGGGATTCGAACCCCCGGTACCTTGCGGTACGGCGGTTTTCAAAACCGCTGCCTTCGACCACTCGGCCACTCCTCCCTCATGGGTTCATCCACATCGTGTGGCCGAAACCCGCGGAGCCGGCCTTTCCCAGGCTCGATATTTTCAAAGAACGGTCGCTCGAACTACCTCGCACCGCGCTCGCCGTCAAGGTCTTCCATCCTGAACCCCCGCGGCAGCCGCCCCCAGCAGATCCGCACAACAGCGAAATCCCGTGGAGTAGTCGAAGTATGCCGGCGGATGGGATGCCACCCTCGCCTCACAGCCGTTGCGGGTGCTACGTGAAAAAAAGCCTCCCACAAACACACCCCCCGGATCGTCGACCCATTCATCGAGATTGCCCACCATGTCGAAAATGGCGTCCTGGCCCCACACGCTTTTGCACGTGGAAGTGGTGCCCGTGCGACGCAACAACGGGCCCGCCGGTGTTTCGATCAGGTTGAGGCGCGGGTCGCTCAATCCCACGGACCAATTGCCATGAAGGATTCGCGCGGGATGATCTTCCCGAAACACGTTGCATTGGCCTTGTCTGTAGTTATCCCCATAGGGATATTTATTTTGCTTTTCTCCCTTGCAGGCAAACACCCATTCCTCTTCACGACACAGTCTTTTCCCTGCTCGACGACAAGCCTCATTCGCTACGAATCCAGGTACATAGCCTTGGGGAATATTATCGTATTTGGATACTGCTTGCGGTCGAAACGTTTCTTCTCGCTGCCAAGGGTATAACGGTGGGAGCAGCATCACGGGCCGAGGCCGACCCGCATCACCCCCATCGCCCAACATCACCCAACCATGCGGCGCCTCGGGGGAAGGAACGAGCCACGGTGTGGCGTCGGCTTGCGCGTCAGCCGTTGCGATGCCCGCATCGAGCCATTGGGAAGGGTCCGCTCCCCATACGCCCAACGCCAAAGGAGGCGTGAGTCCCGCTTCCTCTATCCATTGGCGCGCCTCGGATAATTCTTCTCGAAATGCTTGCACCCACTGCTGTTGCATCCTTTCGGCCAACCGCGAGTGCGGCGGATAATAGGGCGAAGCCGGCTTGCCCGATTGGGCATCCACGACCCCCGCTTCCCAACGGTCGATGCAAAACCGCCTCGCCACATTCACCATCTCCGGTGGACAGGATTCATGAAGCTTCGTGCGTTCGATGGGAGGCAATGGCGTGGGGCGAGCCGTGGCAGCCCGCCGCTGCACCGGACGAATTCGTGGTCTTTTCCGAACTTTGGCCGCTTGCGCTTCCTTGGTTTCCCACCACGTTCCCACAAGCACCGCATGGGCCGTCAGACCCATGACGATCGCCATCCATGCGAAGAGTCGCTGTCCCATGATGAACCGCGTGCTCGTCGTTCGACGAGCCAACGGGCGAATTACGTCATTCCTGGACGCTCTGGCTTCCTTTTTTGAAGGTGTCTCCCGCCGCCTTGAGCAAAAATGCCTCGATGAGATCGTCCAAATCACCATCCAATACCGCGTCGACATTGCCGGTTTCGAATTCCGTTCGTAAGTCTTTCACCAGACGATAGGGCTGCAACACATAAGAACGGATTTGATTGCCCCAGGCAATTTGACTTTTCGCTGCCGCCGCGGCCGCCGCTTGCTCTTCCCGCTTCGTCATCTCCATGTTGAAAAGCTTGGCCTTGAGCATTTTGAGCGCCATGCGACGGTTCTGGTGTTGGCTCCGTTCGGCTCGGCAGACGATGACGATATTCGTGGGGAGATGCTTCAGTCGCACCGCCGTTTCGACCTTGTTGACGTTTTGACCACCCTTGCCTCCCGCACGCATGGTCGTGATCTCCAGATCCTCGTCCCGCACATCGATCTGAATCTCGTCTTCGATATCCGGCGTCACTTCCACCGCCGCAAAGGAGGTTTGTCGTCGCGCGTTGGCATCAAAGGGACTGATGCGCACCAGGCGATGCACACCGATTTCCGAACGCATGTACCCAAACGCATTCTCACCTTGCAGGGTGAACGCGGCCGAATCGATTCCTGCCTCATCCCCTTCCTGCCGATCGATGAGTTCGGTCTTGAATCCACGACGTTCGGCCCATCGCAAGTACATGCGAAGCAGCATCTCCGCCCAATCCTTGGCGTCCGTTCCTCCCGTGCCCGGATGGATCGATACGATAGCGTCGGCATGATCCACCGGCCCGGAAAGCATGCGACGCAATTCCGCCCGACGTACGGCTACTTCAACGTCGTTGACTTGTTGTTCGGCGTCTTTCAATGCCTCCGCATCGTTTTCTTCTTCCGCAAGCTCGAAATAATCCTCCGCGTCTCGCAATTGACGCGTCAAACTTTCCATCAACTCGAGCTGTTGCTCGACTGCGGCGCGACGACGCAGGACTTTTTGGGCTTTGTCCTGGTCATCCCAGAACCCGGCCGAACCGGCTTGCATATTGAGCTTGTTCAGCTCCTCGGATAGCTTCGGGGCGTCAAAGATGCCTCCTTAGCACTTGAAAGCGCCGTTGGAGGTCCGCGAGTTTCTCACGTATTTCGGCTGACATGCGACGTATCTAGGCGATCTTTTTTCCCTTCGCAACGTCGGAGAAATGCCCAAGCGCCGATGCCCGGTCGCGCCATGCCATGAGGTTTCCCTAGGAGCGCTTGCTGCTGCCTTCGGCCGACTCACAAAACCAACCTTCTCCCAACCGTAGGTCGTCCCTCCGATAGGTCCCCCCGACAGGACGAGGAAAACGCAGAAGGCTCCAATTGTGCTTGCGAACAGGGCCAAGGACGACCATGCTGTGCGCCCTGTTCCGCTCCGGCGTCGTCTAAAGGCAGGACAGGGGACTTTGGATCCCCTAATCGTGGTTCGAATCCACGCGCCGGAACCAACTCCCTGGGCACGTTCCTACTATGTCAGCGTCCCACACCGTGCCTCTGCCCCAACTCATCATTACTCTCGGCCCCGCTTCTTTCGATTCTCTCGATGAATTGATTCGAGTCGGAATTCACGCCGTTCGCCTCAATGGCTCCCACATGGATGCCCGCACCCTCGAACATGCCGTTCGACGCATCCGAAACACTTCCCCCATGGGTGTCATCGTCGATCTGCAAGGCGCCAAAATGCGCTTCGGAACCTTTGTTCCACGCACGATTCATGCCGGACAATCGTTGACGTTTTCCCACGATGCCCACGATGCCCACGATGCTATCCCCGTCGTACATCCTGAATTGTATCGCGACGCTCACGTGGGAGATACCTTGCGCTGCGACGACGATCGGATTCGTTTTCGTATCGATGAGGTGACCTCAGATCATATCAACGTCACCTGCTTGTCCGATGGCGTCTTGCACCCGCGAAAAGGCGTCAACGTTGTTGAACACCCCGTGCATCTCGATGATCTGAGCCATTCGGACGTGCAGCAGATCGAAGCAGTCCGTCCGTTCGACGATATCACCTTTGCTTGTTCGTTCATGCGAGATGGTCGCGAGGCCGCATGGGTGCGACAACGCGCGCCTCACGCCGCGATCATTGGAAAAGTCGAACGCGCGGAAGCGATGGACGCCATCGACTCGATAAGCGCATCGGTGGATGCGGTGTGGATCTGTCGAGGGGACCTTGGGGCGCAAGTGGGATTGGCCACCATGGCGCGGTGGATTGGAGCCTTTCAACCGGCAAGCCTGCCGGTCCCCACGTTCATGGCGGGCCAGGTGCTCGAACATCTCACGCACCATGCAAACCCAACCCGTTCCGAAGTCTGTCACCTGCACGACCTGCTGCAACGAGGATACGCCGGCATCGTTCTGTCCGACGAAACCGCGATTGGTCTCGACCCCCTGCGCGCGGCATCGACGGCCGCGGCGTTGCTGAAAACGCTGGCTCGAGGTCGAAATACGCGCGGACGATCGGGTGCGGAAAACTAATAAAACGTTGTAAAATCAGTATCTTATATAGGATTCAACAAAGAGCCAGGCGATTGGAAAACGCGGTTGACAGCAAGATTTCACCTCGCTACAAGACGGCTCCGCGTCGCTAAGGCGCGAAGCTTGGCGCCCGTAGCTCAGCTGGATAGAGCGTCGGACTTCGAATCCGCAGGTCGCCCGTTCGAATCGGGCCGGGCGCGCCACGGAAATAGATTTTTTGATAATTCTTTCGTTTTCCCGGGTTAGTAGCTCAATTGGTAGAGCAGCGGACTCTTAATCCGGAGGTTCGGGGTTCGAGTCCCCGCTGACCCACTGCTTATCTTCAAGGGGGTTCCTTCGCTGGAACCCCCATTTTTTTGTCCCTTCGAAATCGATCCGTTTTTTCCGCTTCCTCTCTCGATCGATATCGCGCTGCCAAGACCAAACGGTCCCTTATGCTTTCGCATCGTTCGACAAAAGTCCACGCGCTGCTGAAGACTCCAGCAATCTAGGGCTTCCCCGCCACCGCACGGTTTGCAGAGCACCTCAACGTCACGGTTGTCTGGCAAGCCAAGCCGTGCCACACGACGCTATGCCTGTCGCTCCACGCATCTACAATCTCTTTCCCTTGCTAGCGGGGCCCATCCGAAATTGGGCTGCCCTATTGCCCAACATCACGGCCATGGGCTTCGATTGGGTTTACCTCAACCCATGGCATTACCCCGGATTTTCCGGAAGCCTGTACGCCGTCAAAGACTACGACCGCGTGCATCCTCGTCTTGCCGACGATACGCAAGATCCGAAAATCGCACTCAAACACTTCCTTCAGCAAGCTCGCGAATACGGCCTGCGCGTGATGATGGACCTGGTGATCAACCACACGTCGAAAGATGCGCTGCTCGCCCATCAGCATCCCGAGTTTTACCTGCGAGACGACAGCGGCGAGCTTGTGTCTCCTTCGGCGATCGACCCCGCCGATGCTCGCAAGGTCACCGTATGGGGTGACCTGGCAGAACTCGATTATCGTCCTCGCACCGAGCGAAGCGCGCTTTTGGGGATTTGGAAAGACCTGCTACGAAACAGTATCGACCTTGGTTTTTCGGGCTTTCGATGCGATGCGGCGTATCAAGTGCCCGCGGACGTATGGGCCGAACTCATCGACTACGGGCGAAAAAACAGTCACGTACTCTTCGTGGCCGAAACCCTCGGTGGCCGTCTCGAGCCGATGAAGCAACTCGCAAGCGCGGGCTTCGATGCGTTCTTCAACAGCTCGAAGTGGTGGGATTTCCGACAACCCTGGTTGCTCGAACAATATGAATGCTTTCGTCATCTCGCCCCCTCCATTGCGTTTCCCGAGAGCCACGATACGCCTCGGCTCATCGCCGATCTTGCCGAACAATCGATCACCGACCCCTGGCGAATCGAAGCCCATTACCGTTTGCGTTACCTGTTCGCGGCCTTTTTCTCGGCGGGTGTGATGATGCCCATGGGATTCGAAACCGGCCAAGGCAAACGCATCGATGTCGTTCGAACCGTTCCGGAAGATCTCGAAAGCCCCCGATTCGATCTCGCGCCCTTTCTCGCTGCGGCCAACCATCTCAAACGAGATCTTCCCGTGCTCGGAGAAGAAGGTCCGCAACGACTCGTCACCGCCTCTCAGTCGCCCATCGTGGGGTTGCTACGGTCCCGAGATCATGGCTCCGGACGCTGTCTTGCGCTCATCAACCCGTCTTGCACCGAGTCGCATTCCTTATCCGCCGATTCGCTGCTTGCGCAGGTGGGGCAAGGCTGGCGGATCGTTTGCGATTCCAACCTGGGAGCGGTGGAGGGGGAGTTGAAACCAGGAGCAACGGTGCGTCTGCACCCTCTCGCCATGCGCGTGCTTCATTCGGAATCGTGAGCGTTGGGCGGGGCGAAGACGTCTTGCTTTGATTCGACGCGATCGGTGGTTCGGGAGCCCCCTACTTTCCAGCCGTATCGGTGCTTGACGTGATTGTCTGGACCCTTTGACCGGCTGCTCTTCTTGGGTTTTCCGTCCACGGACTCTCCAAAAAAACGTTTAATATCAATAAGTTGGGAGGTAGGGGTCGTCATCGACGGATTCCTCAACGATATGCTAGTTCCCCGCTCGTCATGGATGAGGTTGCTTGGACCGCCCTCATCGTGATGCCCTTGGGGCTAACCATCCCGTCATCGACCCAACTCGCGGGACGACAGCAGCTTCGGCTCATCCTCCGCTCCGTTCTCACGCTTGGGTCCTTTCGCCTCGGCGAACTCCCGGCCCCGATAGAACAGCCGTTGCCTTACAATTGAAATCGTTGGGAAAATAGAAAGCGATACCCTCCTCCCGCCACCTCAATCATCACCCTCCCGATCGTACTTGCCATCCATGCAGCCTTTGAACCGATCGAGGGTGTTGGCCCGATACGCACAATCCCATCGGCTCTTGACCTGAACCGTTCCCACAATGCCTTCACATGCTCGCATCCAGTTTTCCGCTCCCTGCTTGGCCGTGCCGCGCACATTCTGTTCCGCTGCTCCCCGCTGCTTTTCGTTGAGCTTGCGCGCTTCGAGCTTTTCCAGCTCCACCGCCAGCAATAGTTGCTCGTACTTGGCGCCGAGAGCATCACAATCCCGCTGATGAAGCTCCCACGCTTCTGGAATGGGGGGAGGACGTTCTCCCATCTCGCTCACGGGAGCCGAGGAATGACTCGATGCCGAGGTCTCTTCCGGCTCCGATTCCGATTCCGTCGCCATCTCATCGTAGTCCGACGTCGATGCGGGTGTGGATGGTTCCGGCTTGCCGCCTCCACACCCTACGAGCATGACGAAACCCATGATCCACGCTGTATTCCGGTCCATAGGCCCCAGAATACGACGATGTTTCGCTCCTTGGAAAAGGAATTGAACGGTGCTTCATAGCCATGACGCGAACGGTGAAACCCTCGACAGGCAGTCACGGCACCCACGAAAACAGGTCGCTTCCTCCGTCGCCCATCACGCGGCGACCACCGATATCCCATCCGCTTTTTGTGTCATTGTCGTGACGCCCTGGGCGTGCCAGGTTGGGGCGACATAGATTAAATGCACATAATATCAACGCCTTACAGTTGGTATGCCGATTGCTGTCGGGCTACTGCCATGACCCCTTTTCGACTTTGCCTCATCGGTTTGCTCCTCACCGCCTGTTCTGACAGCCAGGAGTCCCCCTCCGACGATCCTGGCGTTTTCGATGCGGGGATGGACTCGACCGATTCCGCGACGAACGACGATGTCCAGGCCGATGCCCAAGCCGATGCCCCGTTTGATGGTGCGTCGACCTGTGGCGAACTTGGGTCGACACGATGTGTCGGCGTGTGGGTCGAGACCTGCGAGCCCACCGGTTGGAGCGAACCCGTGGAATGTCCGCTCGATCAAGGATGTCGCGATGACGCATGTCAGGAGCCCACGACGCGACAGGTGCAGCAAGCCGCATCGGTGCAGCAACTCATCGATACGCTTTCTCGATACTCCGGCTGGCATGAACCGGTCGATGCGTCGGCTGTCAAAGAGCGGGAAAGACGCGCCATTCTGAAAGGAGATGGCTCGGATCAAACCTATTTTGCATCGGCCTGGCGTGCCATGAACGCCTATCCCCAAGGACATCAAAGCCTGTATTCCCTCGAACCCGGCGTGTGTGGGACGCTCTTGCGCTGGCAAGCCACGTCTCGCTTTGGTGTATGCGCTCGCCCCGTGCAAGAGGGACTCATCATCACGTTCGCGAAGGATGGAAATCCCTTGGGGCTTCACGCGGGCGATGTGATCACCCATGCGGATGGGGTTGGTGGCGACGCCATGCTTGCGACGGCGTACCTCCAACCGGTATGCGGCTCCGTATTTCCTTCCGCGGCAGGTCGGCGTCACGCGGCGGCGGCTTCCTTTTTCGGTACGGTGGAAACGGCCACCACCCTGCGCGTGCGCACGCCCGAGGGGAAGGTGCATGACGTCATCGTCTCCGACGTCGAGGATACGGCTACGACCGATTGCACCGATCCATTCGCGCGAAATCGATGGGTGTATGCGGAAACCACCATAAGGTCCGATGGGGTGGCGGTCATTCGTTTGCCCAGTTTCTTTCCCTTCGACAAGGAGTTCCCCACGGACCCCAAGGACTTCGATGCGTTCATCGAAGCCTACCAAAACGAGATGGTGAAAATCTTCGAGCCAGCAAAGTCCGCCAAAGCCATCGTTTGGGATGCGCGTGGCAATGCCGGTGGAATTACTCCCGTCGCTCTCGCCATCATCGGCGGATTCCCCAGTGCCCGTCCCACCTCCGTTTCCTACTGCCGCAGCCGGGTTGTCGGTTCCTCTCCCCCTTCGTTCGATGACTACCGATACGCCATCTATGAAGTCACGCCGGGGGGACCTTTCTCCTACTCGGGAAAAGTCGCCATCGTTGTCGATGGCCTCGCCTACAGTGCAGGGGACTACTTCCCCTTCGCAGCCCTTCAAGCGTCGGATGCGGTGGTGGTCGGTTCCCCTTCCGCCGGCGCGTTCGGGGGCGGTCATGGTCCCATCCCTCTCGCCGGACCGCCTGCCCTCGAGGCCAACTTCGATCCCGCCGCCTGTTTCGATCATGCATCAAACGGCTTTTTGGAAGCCAACCCTGCCAGCCCCACCGTGGAAATCGAATACGATCCCGCTGATCTTGCCAAAGGGCGCGACACCCTGCTCGAACGAGCCATCCAACAGCTCGAGCTTTGATATCGACCGGAGGGCTATCCTTATATGTATAAGTTGAACGGGGCTCTACCCCCCACGCTTCCCCTCCATGATCCACAATCTTGCTTGAAACAAATCTGAAAAATGCAATATAATCAATAAGATAACTGTGTTGATCCCGGTGAATTCGCTGGATATCTTGCTGGAGTGAATAGTACGTATATGGATAGCTAGGAATCGATCCCGACGCCCTTCGCATTCGAATGAGCAGCACGTTCGATGCAGCCTGAAACCCGTTTCATGCCCTCAATAAGGATTGGTTTCGATGATGCCACCGCCCTTGGGCGTGGGGGCAGCCGTGGCAGGTGTCACCGCGGAATGAGTCGGCTGGGGGTCCGTACGCTTGCCCGTCCGCTGCGGCGGAGGGGAAGAGGAAATGGCAGCAGAGGCACTTGCCATCGGTTCTTCCTGAGAACCGACCAGCGCGACCACAGGATTGACTTCCGTGGATTGGGTAGCCGGAGCCATGAGCTGCACCTGCTCTGCCGAAGCGGCGGCTGGCTCGCTTGGGCCATTGCCCTCGGCCCGGAAAAATAACGCTGCCCCAAGACTTCCCCCCAGCAACAGAAACGCCGCTCCCACACCAACCACCAGCATCATTCGCCGATTCGCTAGCTGATGCACCGACCCCCCACCCGACTTGGGAACATAGACACTTGCCGCTTGCAACGTCGCCCCGGACATCATCTCCTCTCGCGACATCGGTATGGGAACCAACGATGGCGCTGGTGTGGTGGTGTCTTGCGTGTACCGCGACAGGACTTGGAAAACCTCCCGAAGATCCTCCGGACGCTCATCACGCGAACGCGCCATGCATCGATTGACGATATCCACGACCTCCGTCGGTAACTTGGGAACCAGCTTTTCGATGGGCGGTGGACTTGTGGTCATCAGCGCTCGAAGAATCTGCCCATAGTTCTCCCCGTCGTACGGTCGATGCCCACTGAGCATGCTGTACAAAATGATCCCAAGACTCCAGATGTCCGTCCGATGATCGATATCCTTTTCACCGCAAGCTTGTTCGATGGACATATAGTGCGGTGTTCCAAGCATCGACCCCGTACGTGTGGCGCCGCTTTTGGTTGCGAGTTCGTTGATTTGATTGGGATCCAAGACCTTCGCAATCCCGAAATCCAACACTTTGGGAAGAGGGCTGCCATCGGTTGCGCGCGCGAGATAAATATTTTCCGGCTTGAGATCGCGGTGGATGATCCCCAAGGCATGCGCAGCCCCCACCGCTGAAACCACGGGTGTCATGATTCGCGCCACATCACCGAGAGCCAACGGTCCCGAACGCTCCATCAGTTGGTCGAGGGGCGTTCCATCCAATAGCTCCATCACCATCACTGGCTCGCCACCCTCGGCTTCCACCACATCCAAGATCTCGATCACATTGGGATGACGAATCGCGGTGGCCGCCTTGGCTTCCCGCATGAACCGGCGAACCACTTCTTTTTTTACCGCATATTCCGGATGCATCGCCTTGAGCGCCACCCAACGCCCCGTGGCAATATTGGTGGCACGATAGACGGCTCCCATCCCACCTTCCCCAAGCTTCGACTCCACCCGAAATCGGCCCGCAATTATCGTTCCTGGAATGAGCCCAGGGTCACTTTGTCGATCCTGATCATCCTCGTAAGACATATTCGACCGCGCCTACCATACGCTCTCATGGAGGCTACGGCGGTAAAGCCGCAGACGCAACTTCCACGCTACCGCAAATCACAATCCACGGAAGGATACGTGGAATCCTACGGTCCCCGCCCGTGCTCAAGACCCCGATTTCGAAGCTTTTTCCGTCTCCTCCCCTGCCCGCGATTCCGTTGTCTCCGGCGTAACGGCTCCCGACGCCACCTCGAACCCCACCTCCGCAAGATAACGCTGAGCATAATACACGCGACGATCCTGAAGTGCCTGCATGACCCCAACGCGCGTCGATTCCGATAGCTCCGCCGCCGCTCGAAGCGTATCCATCGCCACGTCGTGATCGTGTAAGTTCCCCAAAATCTTCTGAAATGTCGTTGCTACCTGCCCCCAGGCCCGAAGTTCTGGCGGCAATACCGGCGACAAAGCCTCCACCGCATATCGCAACCGCTTGTACGCAATGCGTAAATCATGCATCCCTTGCACGTCGGCCACATCCGCAGTTCGCAAAGCCTCGATACGACGCTGCGCCTCGATCACCACACGTTTCGCAAATCGATACGCTTCCTTGTCTCGACCAGGCGCGGGCGGCAAGATCAACAACGCTTGCAATTGTTGACGGGGCATATCCAGCACGCGGGCCGATAGAATGCGAATGACCCCTTCGCGAAGCTCCCTCTCTCGCTGCTGTCGAATCTGAAGCCATGTCCCCATGCCCGCCCGAAGCGCAGGCTCCAGCGCCAACGCATCCAGCGTTTCCGCAAGCACTTCCTCATCCCGCAATTGCCCCGTCGCCGATGCCACCCGCTGCATCTGCTGCCGAATCCGTGTGACATGAAATCGCCCAAATACGGGACGAACCACGCGCAACAAACTGCGAATGCGTCGTATCGCCACCCTCAAATCATGGACCGCTTCCCCGTCCTGCTTTTCCATGACGCGAGGAATTGCTCCTGATAGATCCTCGAGCCATGTCTGCAATTTCGGTGTGACCACCGCCGCCAGCGACGCTTCCACAACGAATGTTGGTCCCGACGATACACCCGCAGCCTGCGAATCGACTGAATCGGATGCTTCTGTCCTTGTTTCGGCACTCTTGGAGCGAGCCAAGGTCAAGCCCTCACCACATGAACGATGGTCATGGGCCGCCGACTCGAAAGACCGTCCAAACTACGCTGCACCGCACGCTCTGCCACTTCCATCACCTCCTGATCCGAAGGGTTTTGCTCTGAAAATGACCAGGAGGACAAGGCCTTGACCACGTTTTCTACCGCTCCATTCAGCACGTCTCTCTCCTCCATGTCGTCGAGAACCCCTCGGGTGCTCAGCCAAGGAGGAAAGATCATGCGGCCCCTCGCGTCGATCGCAAGCGTCAGAACCGCCACACCATGACGGCCCAAATACTCCCGCTGCTTCAATACGCTGGGAAGAAGCTCGTCACCATTGTAGGTGGCAATCTTCCCAACCTCCACCACATCACCTACGCGAATCCCACCCGAAGATAGCTCGAGGACTTCACCATTTTCCGCAGCCATCACCGTGGGTACCCCGAGCGAACGAGCGAACTCCGCGTGACGATGCAAGTGGTGGAGTGTCCCATGCACCGGCACAAATACGCTAGGACGAAGCAATTCGATCATGCGCCGCTGCTCGTCTCGATGGGCATGTCCCGATACATGGATCGAAGGGTTCGTGACGCGGTGGACGACACTGACTCCCTGACGTATGAAGTTGCTGATCATTCGAGAGACAGCGGGATCGTTGCCCGGAATGACACGGCTCGACAGCACCAACACATCCTTGGGTGCGAGCGTGAGCGCGGGATGGGTCTGAAAGGATAGTCGCGAAAGAGCAGCCATCGGCTCGCCTTGGGTGCCGCTGGCAATGATGAGCGATTGACGCTGCCCCACACTGCCCAACAGGTCCGGAGGAATCAGCAAATCACTGGGCCAATTCAACAATCCACAACGCGTGGCTACCCGCACCTGCGTTTGCGCGCTTCTTCCAAGCAACGTGATTTTTCGACCGCAAGCTTGCGCTATCTCCCCCACCATGCGCAAACGATGCACGTTCGACGAAAACAATCCCACCACCACACGCGTTTCACAGGCCGAAATCACGTCCGACAAGGCCCGGCCCACCGACCGCTCACTGCCGCTCATCCCCTCGGCATCGATATTCGTGCTGTCCGACAATAACAACGATACCCCTTCGTCCCCAATCTGACGCAAACGCTCCTCATCCGTGGCATGACCATCCGGAGGATCGGGATCGAACTTGAAATCGCCGGTGTGAACGATCGTGAAGCGTTGATGACGGATGACCAGAGCGCAAGCTTCCGGAATGGAATGGCTGACCCGAACAGGCTCGATCGAAAAAGGGCCCGCCTCGAATCTTTGCCCCACCGAAAATGGCATCAAACGAATTTGTCGCGGCGAAAAACCTCGCTCCAGCAACCGCTCGCTCGCCAATCCAAGCGCATGACAAGAACCATGGACCGGTACGTCAAGCACCCGTAACAAGTACGGCAAACCGCCGATATGATCCTCATGGCCGTGCGTGAGGACGATCCCCACGACCCGATCCCGCCGTCGCTCCAAATACGAAAAGTCAGGGTGATACACATCCACCCCGAGATCGGTGTGGGGAAAGGAAACGCCACAATCGATGACGAGCAGCTTGCCAGCAGCTTCGATGGCAAGACAATTCATCCCGATTTCGCCTAGTCCTCCAAGGGCAACAAGACGAATGGCTGGGGATTCGGAACTTTGGGTCACGATCAGGTGGCCTTTGGGGTTGAAACGAAATCGTATGGCCCGATCTAAGAGGACGCCGTGCTTCAGGTCAACCAGGTCCTTGAGCACACCCCCGAATCACGGGCGATTCAACGAGATGTCCACACGCCCTTGCCCCTCTTTCCCTTCCCTTCGTCTTTCGGATGGCAAAAATATCGTGTAATATTCAATAGTTGTCGTTGTGGTGGAAGGCGGGGGTCAACGCGGGCTCGAACAATGATTGGAAGCCGACAACGCCTCCGCTGCCGCCGATCGAATATGCGCGGGAACTCCAGGGCGGGAGATAAGGGGGTCGAGACGTCGAGCCAAGTCAGGTGGATGCAACCGACCAAGCGCGGCAACACAGGCGGCTCCAAGACCACTCGCGGCTTCAGGAGAATAAGGGTCAGTCGAGCGAGCTGCAAAAATCGTCAATAAATCCACTGATTTACTATCACACAGCTCGCCAAGGGCATGAACCGCCACGATACGAACCGTCACCTTCTCTCGGCTGTCGTCAGCCATGGCTCGCAATCTTTCCGTTTGAGAAACGGCACCACGAATCCCCAAGGCCGTGGCCGCCCACTGACGAACCAAAGGCGCGTCGTCTTGCAACCGACGACCGAGTTCCTGGTCTGCCAAGGACGATGGACCGGAGTTGGCTAACGAACGCGCGGCAGCCGCTCGAACCATCGGCCAGGGATCCAGCATGAGACGACGAACGAGATAGGGCACGGCCTCTGGCGTGCCGGCCAGGCTTTGCGCCGCCGCTTCGCGCACCCGCACCTGTTCGTCTTCCAAGGCTGCCATGAGCCACGGTTGCATCTCGACAATCCCCCTTGACGCCGTGACGGCTTGCGTGCGGACCATGGGTTCCGGATCTTTGGTCACGCTCGTTCGCAAATACCATAGCGCGTATTCATCGTTTTGTCGGGCAAGCTGAGCCGCTGTGTCTTGCAACAGGGTTCGCGTTCGGAGCGTTGCGTTTGGAGTGGCCAATCGTGAGAACGCTACACTTGCAGGTCCTCGAATTCCTTCGAGATTCTCCTTGGCCACGCGCAGCAAATCGATCCTCGCCGGGACCGACAACGACTCATTCATGAGTTGCAGAGCCAACGCGTTTCGACCGCGAGGCTTGGAAGTCGCTCGCGCCAAATAACCCCGTAACGCGCGTCGTGTCGGGCGATTCATCTTCCCAAGTTGAAAGGCAATCCACGGTACGACCCGCTCCGGAGCTACCGTGGCCAACTCATCGGCCGCGGCCAGCCGCCCCGCATCCAACGCATGACGCTTCTCGGCCGCCATCGTCTTTTCACATTGCGCCTCATTCCGATACGAGGGCGCGCATCCGGCCCCATGCCGGAGCACTTGCTCCAAAGCGCTGGCAGCACTTCGCCCACAGCGTTGGATGCGGTCTCGAGCATGCCCACGCTCCGTTTCGACTTCACTCGAAAGCAAAGATGCGAATACAGGGCTCGAAACCGAGCAAGGGGCGGCATCGAGTACCTGCATCGCATGATGCCGACCCGAAGCATCGAGTTGATGGATATGTTCCACCACCGCCTGTACCGCGGGATCTCCCCCCCTTAGCAATATCGACGCCGCCGCTGCCGCCCGCTTGTCATTCCCACCAAGCGCTCGTGCGAGACTTGCATGCGTCTCCTTGCCATCGAAAACCGAATACGCCGTGACCTCCGATAACGTGACACGAGGATCCGTCGCCGCCAAAGGCACAAATGCATCGTCGAGAACGACAGCCAAACACGAAGTTTCCAGCGGTTGCGCAAACGTGACCGAATAGCTTTTTCCCGGATGCTTCCACCCATCCTCCGGCAACGTCACGCGAATCAATCGTCCGTCAGCAGCAAGATAGACCGTTCGCGGCGCCGCCCCCTGCTCCACCATCGCCGTCCGCGGACGAATGGTAAGCGAAAGACTCGCGATGGCTACATCGGAAGGAGCACGAAACACAACGAACTCCCCTCGCCCTTCTTTGCCGCGGCCTTCGCTCCATGGCGTTTCAAGATTCCCATCCGATAACGCACTCGGGGAACCATGCCCACTCGACGCGCCCGTCGCCACCAGCAGCCGCCCTAAAGGCTCCATCACCTGCTCGACACCGACAGCCACCACCGATTCCGCCGCCTCACGCTCCGCTAGGGAAAGACGCTGGAGTTTGACCGGCCGAAGGCTCAAATCCGTGTGAACCACCCGTGGAGACAACAGCGTGGGCCTGCCACATAATTGAAGCTCCTCACGGACTTCTCCCACGAGAACCTGACTGTTTCCCGTTGCGTCCGTCACCACCTGCAACGACGCGCGAGGGCGATCGTCGATGGGGGTCTCTGGCGTGGCACCACTCCATATCACGAGCGGGTCCACTCCGGATAAGGGCGCCGCCACAATGGCCTGCCATCGACCCGTTGCGGTGCTCACATCGACATGAACCACCCATCGTCCCCCCCCAATACGAAGCGATTGCAGACGGGGCGCCGTGGGGCCAATTCCCGCGGGAGGTTGCACCGAAAGCGCTGATTTTTCGTCCACGGGACAGTTCGATGTGGCGCAGATGCGAGCAAAAATCCGATAACCGCTCGGCGTTGCCATGAGTCCCACGCCAAGCGCACGCTGTTGCGAATCAGGAGCCGTGGTGACGGTCTCGATCCTGCCTTGCGCTGTCGCCGCAGGACCGAACGCGGTCAACGCCAACGCGATGGCGACCCCAACCGCCTTTCGAGCCATCGATTACACCAAAACCTTCCATGTGGTGCCCTCCACGCCATCCGCCATCTCGATGCCCCAATCTTCGAGTTGAGCACGAAGGGCGTCGGCTCGCTCGAAATCCTTATTTTTTCTGGCTTGCGCGCGCTCGCTTATCTTGGCCTCGACCTGAGCCTGCGACAAGTTGCGAAGTCTCAAACGACGCTCTCGCGTTCGCTCCACGTATTGCTCATGAGGCGTACGCAACAACCCAAGCACTTGCGTGCATGCGTCCAGAACCTCGAGTGCTTGTCTTGCTAGTTGCCTGGCGCAAACCACCCAGGACGCATCTTTGCGCCGTTTGATGGCCAAATCGCATAAGTCATTGGAATATTTGGCGATTTCTGCAAGAACCGCAAGCGCTACCGGCGTGTTGAGATCGTCGTCGAGCGCCGCGCTCACCTTGTCTCTGGCCGACGTCATCACCTTGCGAATGGCGGCCAAGTCTGCTGGTTCTTTGGCAGCGCTAGGCTCTGCTCCCTCGGCAAGGGTCCGCAGTCGATGACAGGTGGAATACAAATAATCCATCCGACGTTCTGCTTCATCGACGCCGGGGAAAATCACGCGGCCGTCGTCCAGCTTTTCCGAATCGAAGGTAAGCGGGCCGCGATACTGCACGGTGAGCAGAAAGTAGCGAAACCCCTCCGGATCGTTCCGATCGAATACGTCGCGTACCGTCACGAAATTGCCCAATGACTTGGACATTTTTTCCTTGTCCACATTGACGAAACCATTGTGGAGCCAGACGCGGGCGAAGGGTCCCTGATGCGGGTGGGCAGCTTCGCTTTGCGCGATCTCGTTTTCGTGATGGGGAAAAATGAGGTCCATACCTCCCCCATGAATATCGAATCCGAAGCCGAGATACTTGGTGCTCATCGCCGAGCATTCGATATGCCATCCGGGCCGGCCTTTTCCCCATGGACTCGGCCAACCATAGCCGTCTTCCGTCGCGGCTTTCCATAGGGCAAAATCCATGGGATCTCGTTTGAGATCGTTTTTTTCCACACGCGCTCCCGCTTCCAAATCCTCGAGCTTGCGTCGCGATAGCTTTCCGTAACCCTCGAACGCTCGAACCGAGAAATAAACGTCGCGCCCACCGTGCGGCAACTCCACCTCATACGCCGCACCCTGTTCGATCAACGTGCTTACCGTCTCGATGATCTCTTGCAAATGGTCGCTGACCTTGGGTTGATGGGTAGGCAACAAGCAGTGCAATGCCCCCATGTCGTCACTATAAACCTGCGTCATCCGTGCGGATAATTGCAGTGGCTCTTCCCCGTTTTGCCGCGCCCGGGCCAGGATTTTATCATCGATATCCGTGATGTTACGAACGAACGTGACCTCGAGACCGCGCGCGCGAAGATGACGCACGAGCACGTCGAAAGCGATGGCCGATCGCGCATGACCCGCGTGAGGAACGTCGTAGACCGTGGGGCCGCAGACGTACAGGCCGACTTTTCCTGGTTGTATGGGTGAAAAGTCTTCGAGTCGTTGTTCGAGGGTGTTGTAAAGACGGAGTTTGCTGGCGCTTTTCATGAGATAGGCCGATATAGCATGAGCGACGGTCTTGGAAAGTGGGTCGATGATGCTTGCGGGGAAGAAGATGGCACCACCGGCCAAGAACGACCGGCTTGGGGTGTTTCGAGGACAGAAGGGGTTGGCAGTTAGTGGACTTCGTTGAATTTCGGCTGGACGAGGAACGCCGCCATCGGCCCCAGGAACCACAACAGCACGAAAACGAGGCCAGCACTCAAGGCACCATTGGTCACCTTTTCAGCCGCTTGGGCCCACTTCCACATCCACAAGAAATTCAAAATGGGGATGATGATGTGCCACGTCGGCGGCACCTCCGCCCCTCGCGCACGCATTTCCTCCCCTACCTGATGCATCCAGATAAGATGATAAATGCCGCGTGACAAATCCGAGCAACACGATGGTGACAGGACTACGCTGCTGCATTGAGGTTCTCCTTACGCTCTTTTCTAGCCCCAAGCTGGTGATGCATGGGAGGATCGAGACTCCGAAGAGTCGCATATCACAAACCGCAAATCGACAGGGAACTTGTTTTGCCGTTTCATCATAGGGCCAGACACGTTCCCATTTCGGCGATTGTATACGCTTACTTCATCCAATGTCTTCCCCTGTCGATTGTCTCTTCCATCACTGACGGCCAATCCTTGCTCGCAAAAAGTACGAAAATCCGTCATTCCGCCGACAAGGCCGATGCCGTCTGGACCAAGGGGAGGTACAACCCCAACACCACGAAAACATAGGATAACATCGCCACGCCGGTCGCCCCTATCAATAGCCACCGCCCCATCGTTCGTCGTCCCTTCACCAAAAGCCCGCAACCGAGAAGCGTCCCTGTCGTGGTCAGGAGCACGGAGAGCAGCCCGAATCCGCCGTGGAGAAAAAAACGTGTGCCCATGGGCAGCGTTTCCCCAAAGTCGTTCGCCATCTGCATGAATCGGGGAATGACCTTCCACGGCAACAACACCACCAACGCGGACAAGATCGTAGCTATCCCAATCAGGATAGAATCCAGCATCGTCACACGTGTGGGCGTGGGCTTCATCGACGCTTGTCCGACATGGAAACCCAATGAATGATTCGTGGCATCGTGCGACTCCCTCCAAATCCGCTGGACTTCGTCGTCCATAACACGCCTTGGGCATGTGCCAAACGACTTTGGGTCTCTTCGCGCGCTTTCATGACGTCACGTACATCGGTTAGGGTGTGGCGAGGCAAAGGTTCCACGGCGGTTCGGGCGAGCCAGGCCGCATCGCGCCCAAGGGCTTGAAACCACGTCGGATCATGTCCGGAAAAGTCCCGCCAGGCTCGTATCGAGGCCAGGTCGCTATCGAAGTACCCGCAACTTGCTACCAAAATGGAATCGTTCGAAAAGGCCGAGGCGGCTTCCCGGGCTTCGAGCCCCAGATAAACTCGTGGAGAATAACGGATTGCCTGCAAGTCAGTGAGAACTCGACGAGCGCATTGCGCGGATCCGTCGATGGCGACAGCTTCGATTTTTTGTGATTTCCACGACGCAACGGGAAACGATGTGTCTCCCACGCGCGCCGGGATTCCTTCACAATCGTAGGAATAAGGGAGTTCCGGCGGATTTCCGGGACCAAGCCTTGCCGACTTGCCGACTTCGACCTGGGATACGGCCTGCGACGCGCGCAAATCGCTCCAAGAAAAATCGGCTTCTCCTAAAATGAACGAAAACCGCGGCTGCTGGGGAGGCGGGACGGGAGCCACCAAAAGAACCACCGCTATCGAATGGGATTCGGCATACGCGGCGAGTTCCGATGCCCCTGCAGGATCATAACCCCCCACCACGATCGAAACCCCATCGCGAACCAGACTATCCATCGCGTCTTGCCGGGAATCGCCCGAACTCACATCGTGAAAAACCAAATTGGGAGGACCTGTCGCTGCTTGTGACATGGTTTGCGCCGTGTTCTGCGCATCCGCTTGCGGCTTGAATACCTCGAGCCCACCCGCCAACGCATGAGCCGACCGATCGCTCACCGCAGGCGATACCGTCTCCACGAGCCATCCCACACGCGCATCGATGATACGCGGCGCACCGCCCGCCGATGTCGCCAGTCGCGCAAGCGGCACCAATTCATCTTCGGATACGGTCGTTCGGGCCGTCTCGAGCAGGCTTTTCGCCAGGTTCGGATCAGAGCGTGTTACGGCAATTCTCGCAAGATGGGTGGCTAATGCTTCGCGCAACGCCAGTTCCCAAATATCCTTTTGCCGCGTACTCATGGCTCGCAGCGCCGTGTCCAAAGCCGCTGGCGGAAATCCATGGAGCAACGCCTCGATTCGCTTTCGAACCGTAGGCGCGTCCGCCTCATTGGCAGCGTGAACCCATTCGTTCATATAGACGATCGCTTGAAACCAGCGGTGGGCATAAACGGCCGTATTAACTACTGTTTCATGCAGCAGGTCCTGCGCGAAGGAGTCCATGAGCTTGCCGACGAGCGGGTCGAGGATTTGCAACGCTGCTTCCGGTTCGCCTCGTCGCGCAAGGATGGCGCCTTGTACCAAAAGGCTCAGATCGCGCGTGTTTCCCGCCGGCCCCTGTTGGACCTCATGGGCAAGGGCCAAGGCTTTGCGCGAGTCACCCCGGTGAAGTGCCAGCAGTGCCAAGTACGCTTCCGCAACACGAGTGAGCGGGTCCGTCCGGTGCCTCTGCCGAAATGCTTCGAGCGAGGATTCCAACGCGAGACGTTCGTCCCAGGTCGACAGCAGCCACCGTTCCCGAATGACATGGAAGCTAGTTTGCGCATGGACCGAACGTCCAAGGCTTGGTTCCGGCTGTTCTGCAGACGTGCGGGAGCAGGATACAAAACCCATGGCTACCCACAGGACAGCGTTGAAAACCAAGGTTCGGCTCATGGCGCGGACGATGCCAACGAGTCTGGCGCGCAAACGTAGCGTAAGGCAAGCCCATCCGCCGCGGCTCCCTCGTGCAAGCAAGATGCTTGCGCGTGAGCGGCCGAAATGACGATTTGCCCCACCGATGGGGTTCACGGTCCTTCGTGGCTCGAAACGCTTGCACTCCGCGAGGTTACAATGCAAGCGTCGACGCTACGAATCGAAGAACCGAGGTGGACGGTGACGGAATCGGCGAAAGCACGCGAACCCCAAAGCCCGTGGCGTAACCCCAAAACCCGCGCGTTTCTCCTGAGAAAACTCTTTTCCCTCACGGGTGTCGTGCCCCTGGCGGGGTTTACCATCTTTCACCTGGCAAAAAACACTTCCGCTCTGCAAGGCCGGGAAGCTTTCACCGCCATGGCCGAACAAATCAACGGCTTGCCCTTTGTCGGCCTCCTCGAGATCGTTTTCATCCTCGTTCCCCTGATGGTTCACGCCGCCTTTGGCATCTTGATCGTCATCGATGCCCGCTACAACGTGAAAGCTTACGGGTTCAATCGGAACTGGATGTTCACTTTGCAACGGGTGGCCGGTGTGCTCGCCATCGGATTCATCGGCTACCACTTGTATGAACTCCGAATACAAAAAATGCTTGGAAAATTAGGTGTTTACGGCTTTTATGACGCGCTGTCGGCCGACCTTTCCAGCACCATTTGGGGCGTACCTGCCGTCGCTCTCATCTACGTTGTGGGGATCGCTGCCGTTGCTTTCCACCTCGCCAACGGGTTGTGGGGCTTTTTCTGCTCCTGGGGTATCACCGTGTCGCGACGTTCCCAGCGGCTATCCGCCGCATTGTTGGGCATTTTCGGAATCGTCTTGTTTGCTCTCGGTGCCAATATCACTTTGTACTTTGCCACGGGCTCGAAGCTCTTCGTTCCTTCTTCGTCCCATTCCCTTGGCGCTGCAGACCATTGCCCGCCTTCGGCCCTCTCATCCGAGCCGTCATCCCCAGAATCACCATCCCCAGAATTACCATCCCCAGAATTACCATCCCCAGCATCGCCATCCGCGACACCGCCACCTGCCGATTCCACGCCCTGAGGGAAACGACCATGAGCACCAACAAGCACCAGCAAAACGCCTCGGGTCCCGCTCGTCGCGTCATCGTCGTGGGCGGTGGACTCGCGGGTTTGATGACCACCATCAAACTGTGTGAAGCGCGTATCGCCGTCGATCTATTCTCTCTCGTACCCGCCAAACGAAGCCATTCCGTCTGCGCCCAAGGCGGAATCAACGCCGCGGTCAACACCATGGGCGAAGGGGATAGCCCATCGATCCATCTGCAGGAGACGGCTTATGGCGGCGATTTTTTGGCCAATCAGCCTCCCATCAAAGGCATGACAGATGCTGCCCCCGGCATCGTTTTCTTGCTCGATCGCATGGGCGTGCCGTTTCATCGAACGCCGGAAGGGTTGTTGGACTTTCGTCGGTTTGGCGGTTCGCTGTATCACCGCACCGCCTACGCGGGCGCGACGACGGGTCAACAACTGCTCTATGCGCTCGATGAACAAGTACGGCGCTTCGCCACTGAGGCGGTGATGGATCCTACGGGTATGACGTTGCCGGGCGAGCGGCTCGTTCGCAGATTCGAAGGGTGGGACTTTCTTTCGCTGGTGCTCGACGATCATGGGCGATGTGTGGGCATCGTGGCGCAGCATCTCCAAGACATGGTTGTTCGCGTATTTCGCGCACAAGCGGTTTGTTTGGCCACCGGCGGGCTCGGTATGGTGTTCGGCCGGTCGACCAACAGCATGATTTGCACGGGAAGTGCCGCGGCTATCGCCTTTCGACAAGGCGCCGTGTATGCGAACGGCGAGTTTGTGCAGGTTCATCCCACCGCCATTCCCGGCGCTGACAAACTCCGGCTCATCTCGGAAAGCGTGCGCGGCGAAGGCGGCCGCGTGTGGGTGCCCAAAGACGCGAAAGACGCTCGTCCACCTTCCCAAATCCCCCACCGCGAGCGGGATTACTTCCTCGAACGAAGGTACCCTGGCTATGGCAATCTCGTTCCGCGCGATATCGCTTCCCGAGCCATCTTCCAGGTTTGCTTTCACGAAGGCCGCGGTATTCGAAACGAAAATACAGGTAAGAATGAACACGAGGTATATCTGGACCTCACTCATATTCCCCCAGCCCGCCTCCGTGAAAAACTAGGGGGAGTTCTTGAAATTTATACGAAATTCGTTGGTGCGGACCCTTGTTCCCAACCCATGAAAGTCTTTCCCGCCGTCCATTATTCCATGGGTGGTCTGTGGGTCGATTACGAACGCAATGCGAGTGGATCGCTCACCGTTGGCTCTCCGCGCAACCATGCCACCAGCATTCCCGGCCTCTATGCCGTCGGTGAGGTCGACTACGCCTACCACGGCGCCAACCGGCTCGGCGCGAACTCGCTTCTCTCATGCCTGTACGGTGGACTCATCACCGGACCCGCGGTGGCCAGCTATGTGGATGCCTTGCCGTCCAGCGCCTACGATCTACCTGCCGACTTCTTCGAAAAAGCAGAGGAAAATGAGCGAAAAAACGTGGAACGGACCCTAGCGCGCTACGGTGATAACGCGGAAGGAATCAATCCCTGGAAACTGCACGCCCAATTGTCAGATGTCATGCTGCGGGATTGCACCATCGAGCGTCATGATGACCGTCTGGACAATGCTCTCGACACCATCGAAACCGTACGAGAACAGCTTCCGAAAATGCGTATCGAAGACACCGGGGAGCGTGCCAACCAAAGCGCACAATTCGCGCGTCATTTCGAAAATATGGTGCTGCTCGCCCATGTGATTGCCAAAGGTGCGCGTGAGCGTTCGGAGTCACGAGGCGCACACTACAAACCGGCTTTCGAAAAACGCGATGATGCAAAGTGGCTTCGTACGACATTGGCCAAATATTCGTCGCAGGAACAGGTGCAGTTCATCCGCTCCTTTGACTACGACTGCGTGGGCCAAAGCATTCATGTCACCGATGAGGTGGATGTGAGCTTGGTGCCGCCACGACAGCGAAACTACGAGAAGGCTGGCGCCGCTAGCGAACAGGCAACCGGAGATGCGCCTGCAGAGGCGTTGTAGGGGCGTTCATGAGCAATCCCAAAGTACATCTGAAAATCCGGCGACAGGATGGCATCGACCAACCGAATACCAGACGGTGGGAAGAATTCGAAGTTCCCCTGTTGCCTCACATGAACATCATCAGCGCACTGCAACAAATCCAACGAAACCCGGTCACCAAAGACGGAAAACGCGTGGCTCCCGTTGCCTGGGATTGCTCCTGCCTCGAGGAAATTTGCGGCGCTTGTACGATGGTGATCAACGGAAAAGTGCGACAAGCATGCAGCGCGTTGGTCCAGCAACTCGCTCCTCATGGTGAAACCATCGTGCTCGAACCCATGTCCAAGTTTCCTCTCGTCCGGGACTTGATCGTCGACCGAACGAAAATGTTCGAAGACCTCGAGCGCGTTCGGGCGTGGATCGAAATCGATGGTACCCATGACCTTGGCGCGGGGCCTCGCGAAAGCCAGGAACAACAACAACTGCGATACTCTCTGTCACGCTGCATGACATGCGGCTGCTGCCTGGAAGCTTGTCCCAACGTCAATGACTCGAGTTCGTTCATGGGACCGGCGGTGGTCAATCAGGTGCGTTACTTCAACATGCATCCTACGGGGCGCCATCAGCGTACGGCGCGTCTCGAAAGCATGATGCAACGAGGGGGCGTGGCCGAATGCGGCAAAGCACAAAACTGCGTCGAAGTATGCCCGAAGTCGATCCCTCTGGTGGATTCCCTGGGACACGTGGCTCGAGACACGACGAAACACGCGATCCTGGGATGGCTCCTCGGTTCGTAACTATTCGTATTTATTGATGATTATTATTGCGATTCGGTAGGGGTTAGAACGTTTCGACGAAGCGAAGGAAAGCCAGCACGCCGTGGCCCGTTCCCCCTTTTGAATAGAAGCTATAGGGTTTTTCGGCCAGCGCGGGGCCTGCGATATCGCAGTGAATGAAGGGGGTATCTCCCACGAACTCCGTGAGAAAGAGTGCGGCGGAGATGGAGCCGCCCCAGCGATCGCCGGTGTGTTTAAGATCGGCCACATCGCTTTTGAGCTGCTCGCGCATATCTTCGAGAAGGGGAAGGCGCCAAAATTGTTCTCCGGAATCCGCAGCAGCCTTGTTGAACTTCGCCGCAAGTTCTTCCTGGGCCGTGAAAAATCCCGAACAATGCTGGCCCAACGCCACCACACACGCGCCCGTCAACGTCGCGTTGCAAACCAGCACCGAGGGATTCAACGCGCGTGCATAGGCCAAGGCATCTGCAAGAACCAAACGCCCCTCGGCATCGGTGTTGATGATCTCCACCGTCTTTCCATCGAGAGAACCAAAGATGTCTCCGGGGCGATAAGCGTTGCCATCCAGCATATTTTCAGCGGTTGCGATGATGCCATGGACCTCGACGTCGGGCGCGATTTCAGCCACGCAGGCCATGAGCCCGATGACGTTGGCGGCGCCGGCCATATCGCTTTTCATGTCGCCCATTCCTGCGGCGGGTTTGATGCAGATGCCGCCGGAATCGAAGGTGATGCCTTTGCCCACCCACACGAGTTTTTTCTTGCTGGGCTTGGCCGGTTTGTAGGTGAGATGAACCAGTCGAGGCTCGTTCACGCTGCCCTGACCGACGGCCAATAGTAGTTTCATTCCCTTTCGTTCAAGGGCTTTTCGATCGAAGACTTTGCAATCGAGTCCGTGCTGTTTGGCGATCTGTTGGGCATGAGAAGCCAGGACGATCGGTGTCAATTCATTGGGAGGCTCGTTGACGAGATCGCGCGTGATGCAGATGCTCTTGGCGATGCGCGCTCCCAAGTTCATGGCGGACTTGAGTTTGTCGGTCTTGCCGGATGTGAATACGGTAGCGTGGGCCAACTCGGCTTTGGGTAAACGGTCCCCCGTGAGGTACTTGGTGAATCGATAGGCTCCGAGCACGACGCCCTCGGCGAGCGCGCGGGCATCGTCAGCTTGGATTTTCGATGGCAGCACCAGAGCGAGGGACTTGGCTTTGGCGCCATTGGCATTGCGTCCGGCGCGTGCGGCAAACGTGCGATAAACCGCACTCGATATCTCCTTGGGCTCCCCGAGACCCACCAACAAAAGCCGTCGCGCGGCAAGCCGGCCTAGGGTATCGACCTCCAAGGTTTGATCTTTTTTCCCTGTGAATTCCTGCTGCGCAATGAATTCGGCCAGCACGCCGCCCATGGCTTTGTCCAAGGTATCCACAGGGTAGGTCGTGGTGACCGCTTCTCCCGCAAACACACCAACCGCAAGCAAATCCACCGATTCTTTGGAAAAATCGGTCGTAGCACAACGAAACTCGAGGGGCATATTTCCTCCGACTGAGCAGAGGATCTGGGCCTCTGCGGGGTGGCGGCCCATCTTGCCATCATGGTGTCCCTTTCATCAAGCGGCACTCCCGTCCTGGTAGCGATTCGGTGCCAAAATCGATCCTTCGCGCTCGAGACGTGCTCTCTCGGGCTGATTGCCGTATAGACTCGAACGAGATGGCAATGCGCATCGTGACCAGAATCTTGTTGCCCATAACCGTTGGTGCCGCTTTGTTGGCAGGGGCCGCATGTGGCTCGACACCCCGTCCACAGCCGACCGCCGCCTCCACACCGTCAATCGTGGCAACGCCGGTAAGCAACGATCACTTTGGAGCTGCCCTCGTCCAGGTGTTGTCTGACGGAAGCACTTCCGCGGAGCGGCATGCCTTGTTGGCTGGGGTGGTGCGACGTCAATTTGCACGAGCTGAAGAGCGCTTTGCGGCTGGGCAACCGGATCGAGCGCTTGCGGCCGTCAAAGGAGCCCTTTATCTCGTGCGCGTCGGAGAACTGCGTTTAGAGATGCTCGATCCGAGCGCGGCCAAGGCTTTGGCAGGTGCCCACGATGCGGTGGCCCAACGGGGGATCGAAGGCGCGACTCTCGCTTTTTTGCGTCTTCGCGCTCAATCCCTTCCCGCGACGGACCCGCAGCAGGCGCGTATCCGTGCGCATATCGAAGCCCTTGAAGCGTGGATGAAGGATACTCGGCAGAAAAGCGCCGTGGAAAATGCCTCCGCGGATGCACGGGCCTTCGGTGAACTGGCCGTTCTCGAACCTTCCTTGGAAGCGCTCGAACAAGCGCGCGCCATGACCGATCGGTGGATCTCCGCAAGCCTGGATTTCAACGCTTCCTTCCGACCCGGAATGGGACGACTCAATCGTGACCAGATGGTGGAAGCCTCTCGCGCCTTTCGCGCCGGCGCCATCATCATGGCAGGATTGTATCTGCGTCACGGCGATGCGAAGAGTGCGACCGCGGCTCTCGAGCGCACCGAAGCCCGAAAAATCACCTCCCCCGAATTATTCGAACGCCTTCAAACCGCCGCGTCGTTGAATGATCCCGGCGCCTGGCGAGACCTGGCCGCACTTTATTCCAAAGCAGCTTCCGAAGCAGATGAAGAAGAACTCACCGTACCCCCCGAAATCGCGGAAGGTGCCACCTGGGGAGCAGCGCTGGCCGCCTACCGCTTCGCACCCACCCAGCTCGAAACCGCAGGACCCTTGTCCATGCTCCTCGCCGCCTACGGTATGCCAGAAGCCGTCCCCCTCGTGCTTGCGCCCGTCGCGCGAGATAACCCAAAACCCGAGATCCTCAATACCGTGCTGCGGGTCGTCGCAGGCGTGATGATGCAAGAGGATGAATCCCGGGATTATCCATCGGTACAACGTGTTTTCGCCGCTTCCCACGAATTGCTTGCCTTGGCCGACGCGGTTCATTCCTCGACCCAACTCGATCCATCCCCCGCCCGCCTTCGTAGCATGATGGCTTCCTTACACGTGAGAAATGGCGCTTTGGCCGCGGCTCGACCCATGTTCGAGCAATCGCTGCGCGAAGAACCTTCGCTCGTGGGTTACTCGTCCCTTGCGGCTGTTCTGCTCCAAACTGGAGATACCGCAGGCGCCCTCGAAGCCGTCCACCAAGGGCTCCGCGCCCCGAATGCTCGGGAGTTGCCGACAGCCCGGGCGGAAGCTCATCTGCTTGCTTTTCAAGCTCATCGCGCCCAAGGGGCACGGCACGAAGCACAACAAGATCTCGCCCATGCGCTTCAAGATGCCCTCGACGCTCGCGCCCAGGCGCGTGGGGATCTCGGCCACGCCTCCGCTGACCGTATTCTCGCTCGCCTCGCCTACCATTATGGCGATCTCAAAGCTTGGCAACGCGCCGTCGATCGCATGCTCGAACGCGTCAACCTCGATGCTCGTGTCTTGTCCATGACGCTCATCGAAGCTACTTCCATGGGCCTCCTCAATCATGATCTGCGCACCGTTCACCGCGTGCTGGATGAAACCATCGCCGCCGCAGACCCCCAAGATGTCGTTTACGCCTCCCTGTGGGTTCTGCTTGCGGAGCGAGCCGTGGGAGACAATCACGACGATGCCGTGAAACGGGCCTTGAGCGCCATCGACGCGAGCCATGGGTGGGTGTATCACCTCGCACGCTACGGACTAGAGGAAATCGGCGATGACGCGCTTCGGAAAAAAGCGAAAAACCTCGTGGAACGCGCGGAAGCCGAGTTTTATATCGCCATGCGAAAACGCGTTGCTGGCGAATCCACGGGCGATGAGGAGCTTCGAAACCTCGCCGGTGGCCCCGCGATCGACCTGGTCGAAACGCACCTCGCGCGTGAACTGACGCAACCCCAAACGTGGGGCCCCCCGCCCAAACCACTGCCCTGATCATCGAAGGGTTTAGTTGTAACCTGTCAAAATTATTGATTAAAATTGCAACACGCGGTGGTCACAAATACCTCTCGGCCCCAGTCGACGCATCGCCCTTGGTGGCGAGCGGACAGCCACCCCTAAGGCAAGCTTCCCCAAGCCGCTAAGTCTGCCTTTCACCCTATTTGTGAAACACGACGATCAGTGCGACGAGGATGCCGACCAGCAGCACCAAACCTGATACGACGTGCCAGTGGTATTGGTTCCACAATTGTTGTCGGCGCGTTCGGGCGGATTGCTGTTGTTGGACACGTTTGAGCCTTTCCATGTCCGCGGCGATGTCTGCCGAATTGAATAGCAATACGGGATCGTCTTCGTCATCGACTTGAGGGAGGATGCCAGCGGCCACATGCACTGGGCTCGCCGAAGCGATGGGGGACCAAGAACTCAAACCGGCTTCTTTTTTGGATTCGCCATTCGTTTCCTTGATGACGATGGAGTCTTTGGCGTTTTCCTGAGCATGTTGATCCATCACGCGCCGGACGCTGTCTGGGAATTCCGTCATGACCTGGGTAGGATCGTTTTCGGCAATCATGCCTGATGGTTCATCCGGTCGTGCGACGTCCACCTTCACGGAATTCGATGGAAATACATTCACATAGGACGAATCGGAAAGGCCTTGGGGAACTGTTCCGCAGAGAATCGACAACGTGACGGCCATCTCTTTGGCGGTGCCGAAACGGTCCTGGGGATGATGCGCGCAAGCGCGTGAAAACCAAGCGTCGAACCCATCGGGAACGCCGGCGTAAACGCTGGACGGACGAGGCGGGTCCGTGGCGCAGATCTTCACCAATAAGTCACCGAGATTCGTGGCTTCGAAGGGTCTGCGGCCCACCATGGCCTCGTACGTGATGACACCCAGAGCCCATAAGTCCGTACGGTGATCGATCTGACGGTCTCCCTGGGCTTGCTCGGGACTCATATAGTACGGCGTCCCTAGGACAATGCCCGTTCCGGTGCGTGCAAGGCTGGTGCCTCCGACCGCCTTGGCAACACCGAAGTCCAATATCTTGACCAACTCGCCCTCGCCCTCGTCGTCCCTGCACAAAAAGATATTGTCGGGCTTCATGTCTCGATGAACGATCCCGTGGCGATGGGCGCGTAACAAAGCTCGTGCTACCTGCGCCACGATGGACGAGACGGTAGCGGGTGCCAAACGGCGTACTCGATCCAGGCGTTCCCCGAGATCTTCGCCGTCGAGAAGCTCCATGGCGATATAAGGAACCTCCTGCCAGATACCGAAATCGAAGATTTGTACCACGTGCGGAGATCGTAGGGCCGCTGCCGCCCGCGCTTCCCTTTTGAAACGGCTCACATAATCCGCTCGGCCCGCCAAGTTCGGGTCGAGCATTTTGATGGCAAGGGGCGTGCCCATCTGCTCGTGGACCCCTTCCCACACGTGTCCCTGGGCGCCTTTGCCCAAGACCCGTTTGAGACGGTACTTGCCTGCTACGATGTCACCGCGTTTCACGGCATTCCTTGCGAGATAGGGTAGACGCAATTGAATGAATCTGCCCAGAGAACGGACGAAATATACTCCAAAACCCAAACTATCGCGCCGCTTCACCCAGAATTTGACAATGTATGTGAATACGCGACAAGCTGATAAGTCACGAAGCGAGAGAAGGTCGTTCGTCGATGTTGCCTTTGAGTTCCCTGCTCCTGCAGCGAGGTGTTGCCACCCTCGCCGAGGTGGAGACTGCCCTCGCTAGACAGTCGGTACAGGGTGGTGATCTCGTCACCAACCTGTTGGAAGTGGCTCGGGTCGACGAAGCCAAACTTATTGAAACCATTGCTGATTTTGAAGGATTGCCCGCGGCACCCACAGGCCCGCTCCCACGACCGGAACCCGACGCCTTATCCGTCGTACCGATCACCGTCGCCTCGAAAATTCCCATGCTCCCTCAGCGGTTGCACGGTGATTGTCTGTCCGTGGTCGTCGCTGAACCGATCCCGCGGAGCATGGAGCAAGAACTCTCTTTTTCTCTTGGAATCCAGTTCGAGCAATCCCTCTCTTGTCTCTCTCGCGTTCTTCAAGGCCTGGCCGCTGCCTATCGCGTCCCGCTGCACCGACGACATGCCCGTGTGGTGGCTCGTCTCGATGGCACCGATGATCCCTATCCAAGCGTGGCTCCCCCGTCGCCCGTGCTAAGCTCCCTCGTTCCGTCTCGGCTTTCCCACGGACCTGCCGCCAGTTCCGAAGAGCCATCGCATGAGCCGTGGGTTCGACCTCCTGTCACGGTTCAATCATCGGCCGCCTTGTCCCGTGCGCTTGCGGCAAATGCGTCTACCAAAGCACGGCGTGGCCCCTTTGAACTGATTGCCGCCCGGGAAGCCCTTGAATCCGCCGGCACCAACACCGAGATCGTCGCCATCTTCTTCGACTTTGCGAAACAATTCTTCGAATATGTCGCATTGTTCATGGTGCGCGACGACCTGGCGGAAGGATTGGCCGCCGCGGGACCAGGCGTGAGCCGAGACCGCATTCGGAGCATCGGCGTTCCCCTCGAACTGCCAGGTATCCTTTCCCGTGCTCGCGATGAAAAAGCCCATGTGCTCGATATCCCCGCGAACGATGGGATCGATGCCGTTTTTCGACAAGACCTACAACGCCCGATGCGCGCTCGCGTGCTCGTTGCCCCTCTGGCCGTTCGCTCCCGTGTCATCGCCTTGTTGTATGGCGATGATGGTCGTTCGGATGTCGATTTGAATCTTGTCGGCGATGTGCTCGCTTTGGTGCCTCTGGTAAGTTCGGCCCTCGAAACACTGATCCTCCAAAAGAAACTTCAGCAGCGGTCCAAGCCATCCCAAGGAGCAAAGACTCCAGAAAAACCGGTTGAAAAACGTAAACGCACGACCTTGAGGGGACTGCCTGTTCAAGATACCCGCCCCCAGACCATTCCCCCGGTCGTCGTTCCTTCCGCTTCTCCAGGGCCCAAAAGCTCTACGACATCGCCTTTTGTTCCGGTGGTCGAGCCTCCAAAGGCCCCCCCGGTACCCAATATCGAAGATGTTTTGCCTCCGGACCCCATGGCTGACCACCCCGCTGTCGCGGAGCCAGAGGTAGGCTTGCGCAGTCCAAGTACGCTGCTCGGCCTGGGAGGGGATTCGTCGGATGCCGTCGTTCGAGAACTGTCGGACTTAGAAAGCGAACCCTCCCCCGCCGCAGTCCAAGAACCCGAAAAAGCGTTAGAAGCCGATACGTTGGAGCAAGAAGGGGCGGCGCCGGACGAAGATGAAACCGGTGCCGCGTCGGAGCCCTCCCCCGCCGCAGTCCAAGAACCCGAAAAAGCGTTAGAAGTCGATACGTTGGAGCAAGAAGGGGCGGAGCCGGACGAAGATGCACCCGTCGCCGCGTCGGAGCCCTCCCCCGCCGCAGTCCAAGAACCCGAAAAAGCGTTAGAAGCCGATACGTTGGAGCAAGAAGGGGCGGCGCCGGACGAAGATGAACCCGTCGCCGCGTCGGAGCCCTCCCCCGCCGTGGTCCAAGAACCCGAAAAAGCGTTAGAAGCCGATACGTTGGAGCAAGA
>Ga0116174_10000035_pt1 | contig 133043 bp, 126 predicted proteins | sample AD_UKC087_MetaG_FD_89801 | JGI IMG/M metagenome (GOLD analysis project Ga0116174, IMG submission 89801) | Active sludge microbial communities of municipal wastewater-treating anaerobic digesters from USA - AD_UKC087_MetaG | ecosystem: Engineered > Bioreactor > Anaerobic > Digestate | place...
CGGCGGTGAGCATGGTATCATAGCCGTTCTCAAGGTGCTTTATGAAGCTGTCTGCGTTGGCGAGCTTTGCTGCGGCATAGACCTCCTCGTCGGTGGCATCAAGCTTTCCGTAGCGGATATTGTCCATTACCGTGCCTGTGAACAGATGGGTGTCCTGAAGAACTATGGACTGTGAGCGTCTCAGGTCGTCCTTCTTTATTTTGTTGATGTTTATGCCGTCATAGCGAATCTTGCCCTCGGGCACATCGTAGAAGCGGTTGATGAGGTTGATGATAGTGGTCTTGCCTGCACCGGTTGAGCCTACGAAGGCTATCTTCTGTCCCGGCTTTGCATAGAGGGATATGCCGTTGAGAACGGTCTTGTTGGGCTCATATCCGAACACCACATCGTCGAATTCCACATTGCCGCGGACCTCGGTGTAGGTAACGGTGCCGTCAGCCTTGTGGGGGTGCTTCCATGCCCAGTGACCTGTGCGCTTGTCGGTCTCGGTAACTGTTCCGTCGGGAGCTATCTCCGCATTTACCAGTGTTACATAGCCCTCGTCAGCCTCGGGCTCCTCGTCGATGACGCGGAATATCCTCTCCGCACCTGCAAGGGCAGTGAGGACGGAATTGAGTTGCTGGGAAACCTGTGTGATGGGCTGTGAGAAGGAACGGGTGAACATGAGGTAGGACACAACGGTACCGATAGTCATGCCGCCGATGTTCTTCACGGCGAAGATACCGCCGATTATGGCAGTTGCAGCGTAATGTATATAGGACAGGTTGTTCATGACGGGCATGAGGATATTTGCGAAGGTATTGGCATGAGTTGCAGCCTTGCACAGCTCCTCGTTGAGAGCGTCGAACTCCTCCTCAGCCTTGTCCTCGTGGCAGAATACCTTAACCACCTTCTGACCTTCTATCATCTCCTCGATATAGCCGTTCACGCTTCCGAGAGCCTTCTGCTGGGCGATGAACCCCCTGCTGCTGCGTGAGCCCACGAAGCCTATGACCTTGATGATTATGAACAGCATTGCAATAACGAGTATGGTCAGTCTCCAGCTGTAAATGAGCATAGCTGTGAAAACTCCCACGATAGTCACTGCTGAGCTGATGAACTGAGCGATACTGTTGCTGAGCATCTCACGGATAGCGTCGGTATCGTTGGTGTAGAGGCTCATGAGCTCGCCGTGGGTGTGCTTGTCGAAATAGCGTATGGGGAGCATTTCCATCTTGCAGAAAAGGTCGTTCCTGATACGCATGAGAGTGGTGGTGGAAATCTTCATCATCATGCGCTGATAAAACAGCGAGCAGAGAGCTCCCATGATGTATATTGCTGACATGAGGGCAAGTATGCTGATGAATTCACCGTAGCGCCACTTACCGTCGCCTACTGCCCTGTTGAGGTTGTCGATGAGGGGTTTCAGCAGTGAGTTTCCCATGATACCCGCAAAGGAGCTGAAGATTATGCAGATGACCACGAAGATAAACTGCACGCGGAAGCCGTACATATAGCTGAATATGCGCTTCAGCGCCTTTACTGTGTTCTCGGGCTTTGCCATTGCTCTTTGTGTTCTCGGAGGCATTATTCTTCATCTCCCTTCTGCTGTGAGTCATATACCTCGCGGTATATCTCGCTGGTCTCCATGAGCTGTGCATGGGTGCCGATGTCGGTTATCCTGCCGCCGTCCATGACGATTATCCTGTCTGCGTCCATGACTGAGGTTATACGCTGAGCGATGATGATGGTGGTGGTGTCGCCCAGCTTCTCGCGGAATGCCTTGCGGATACTGCTGTCCGTAGCAGTATCAACAGCGCTGGTGGAGTCGTCCAGAATGATTATCTTTGGCTTTTTCAGAAGAGCTCTTGCGATACAGAGCCTCTGCTTCTGACCGCCCGAAACGTTTACGCCGCCCTGTCCCAGGTCGGTATCGTAGCCGTCGGGGAAGCTCATGATGAAGTCGTGAGCGCAGGCTGACTTGCAGGCGTCGATTATCTCCTCGTCTGTGGCGTTCTCGTCACCCCAGCGGAGGTTCTCCCTGATAGTGCCCGAGAACAGCACGTTCTTCTGGAGCACCATTGCCACCTGGTCGCGAAGAGTCTCAAGGGGGTATTCCTTAACATCGTGACCGCCTACCAGTACCCTTCCTGCGGTGGCGTCATAGAGACGGGGGGGATGAGCTGTACCAGAGAGGTCTTTGAGGAGCCCGTACCGCCGATAATACCGATGGTCTCGCCTGAATGTATATCAAGGTCTATGCCCTCAAGGGCAAGGTTTTCCATATCGTCATAGTAGCTGAAGCTTACGTTCTCAAATCTTATGGAGCCGTCCTCTGCGGACACGGAAGCTCCCTCGGGAGCCACGATGGTGGGCTCCTCCTTCAATACCTCATATATACGCTGGAGTGAAGCTCTCGATACCACGAACATGATGAACAGCATTGACAGCATCATCAGCGACATGAGTATCTGTCCCACGAACATGATGAAGCTGTAGAGCTCGCCTGTCTCTATGCCGCCCTTTACGGACATATGTCCGCCGAAATAGAGTATGGCAACTATGCTTGCGTACATTACCAGCTGCATGATAGGCATATTGAGTATTACCAGCTTTTCCGCCGCGAACTGCGCCAGACGGACATCGTTGGTGTTCTCCTCAAAGCGCTTCTTCTCATAGTCCTCACGGGCAAAAGCCTTTACCACGCGGATACCGATGAGGTTTTCCTGTATCCTGCCGTTCATGCTGTCATATTTGGTCAGCATCTTCTCAAAGCGGGGTGCGCCTTGGAGATGATGAAGAACACCGCACAGCCCAGCACAGGTATGGCGAACAGGAATATCACTGACAGCTTCGCGTTCTGCCTTACCGCCATCACCGTGGCACAGACCAGCATGATGGGCGAGCGGAACGCCATGCGTATGAACATCATGAAGGCGTTCTGTATATTGGTGACGTCTGTGGTGAGACGTGTGGTCAGGGACGCCGTTGAGAAGCGGTCCACATTCGCAAAGGAGAAGCCCTGCACCTTGCGGAAAAGAGCGCTCCTGAGATTTTTGGCGAAGCCCATTGCCGCAACTGCGCTGAATCTTGCCGCCAGTGCACCGAAGCAAAGCGAGCATACAGACATTATGACCATGAGGCCGCCCATTTTTGCAACATAGCCTATGTCACCCATTTTTATGCCGTTATCTATTATCTTTCCCATGACTATCGGTATCAGCACCTCCATGAGCACCTCTCCGATAATGGTCACAGGCGAAAGTATTGCCTGTTTCTTGTACTTTCCAACGTGTGAAAATATAGTCCTGTACATTCACATTCCCCTTTCGTCTCGTTTATACAGTCTAACTTTTATTTTAACATTTCTGATGTATCTTGTCAAATGGGGAGAAACTCGCTCCTTCGCCTTGACATCGGGGTGATACTATAGTAAAATGTTATTCGGAGGTGTTATAATGTTAAACTACAGACCCAAAATGTTCGACGAAGCGTCGAAATCACACGCTTCAAAAAAGCTTTTCGTGATAATACTCTGCTTTATCGCAGTGTTCATAGTGGTGCTCGTGCTTGAGAGCCTGGTCTCGGGAATAGTGTCCTGGACCCCCATGAAGGAAGCTCTTGCAGATGCCGATATGGAACACCCCTGGGCTGCGTCCATGGAGGCTTCAAAGAAGGTAATGTCAGACCCTAAGATAATGGTCCCCACCCTGATCGGTACGGTATTCGGCACTCTTACAGCCATGTTCTACTGCCGCTTTATAGAGATGAGACCCATCCGCTCAATGGGCGCGGTAAAGAAGCGCTGCATACCCGATTACCTCATCGGAATTGTCATCGGTGCGGCTCTTATGACCGCAATAGTTGCCATGAGCAATCTCACAGGGGCAAGCAAGACCGTTATGTGCGATAAAGTTGAATACGGCACCATCGCCCTGTTCCTTCTGGGATTTTTCGTACAGGGCATGAGCGAGGAATTCATCTTCCGCGGCTACCTGCTTACCACCATAGGCGGCGCAGGCTATCACACCGCTGTCGGAGTCGGCATAACCTCGGTGGGCTTTGCCCTTGCACACGCCTCAAATCCGGGCTTCGGAGCGATGCCCTTCATCAATCTCACCATGTTCGGCGTCTTTGCCGCCCTCTACATGATACTCACTGACAGTATATGGGGCGTTTCCGCTATACATTCCATCTGGAACTTCACCCAGGGCAATCTCTACGGCATAAGCGTCAGCGGCTCTGCCGACACAGAGTCGGTAATGCGAACCTCGGCTGTGTCGGAAAAGGCCTGGCTCACAGGCGGAGAATTCGGCATAGAGGGAAGCATATTCACCACTGTCGCCCTCGGTATCGGCATAGCTGCGGTGTTCTTCCTGCTGAGGAAAAAGGCAGCAAAAGCTGCCCCCGCTCAATGATTCCGAAGCTATGATCTGAGTTTAGAGTTGAGAGTTCAGAGTTGAAAGTTGCAGAGTCGCCTGCGGCGACAATATTTAAATATTGTGAGCGAAGCGAACACATTAACTGATCACCGACCACTATGCACTAATCACTATCAGCGCTTGCGCTGAACAAACACAATGCCCCTGAGTGCCTTGTAACACTCAGGGGCAGATTTTATATGGGTATCATTTTTATTGCTTCGTCTCCCAGATGCGGAGAGCCATATATCCGACGTGGATGATAACTGCAATTATGCAGCCCGCTGAGGTCAGCGCCACAGGGAAGCCTCTCAGCTTCTGTGCAGGTGTGGACATTGGCAGCTTGTTCTTTAACCTGAACATTATCAGCAGGATAAGTCCCACAACTGCGCCTGCGAGAAGCGCAAGTCCGTAAACGCTCTTTGCCACATCATTATCTTCCATCAGCGACATGACCGTTACCATTGAGTTGATAAAGATGTGCACGATTATTGATGGGATTATGGAGTTGTGCTTCATGTCGATATGACCGAAGAATATTCCGATGAGGAATGCCAGCATGAACTGAGGCATATTGCCGTGGGCAAGTCCGAAGAATACTGCCGATATGACTATGGCGAAGCGCCTGTCCGCCTTTGAGAATATCTTCATCAGTGCGCCGCGGAACATTATCTCCTCAGTAAGGGGAGCTATCACACAGCTGTACAAGGTCATTATTGCAAATCCCAGCCCCGTATTGCCGTAGTCAAGGTCCATGACCTCGGTGGTAAAGCCGTATTTCGAGAAAATGCTCTCTATACCGCTGGAGAGCATTCCCGCGGTTATCCATATAAACATTCCTGCCAGACAGTGTATCACCGCGTCGCCGAAGGTATAATCCCGCGTTTTCAGCATGAACGAGGGCTTTATCTTCGCCCATTTCAGTCCTATGAAGGCAAATCCCACATTTGAGATAAGGTATATGAGCATATTTATGGAGACAAATATTGCTCCTGTGTCCATATAGTGGGAAATAGCTCCTGCTGACGTATTTGGGTTGAGCTTTTGCAGTATGAACTGTATGCCGAAAATAAGTGCATAGGCAAGAACGCTTGAAGCTATGAACTGAAACAGGAAGGTAAATCCGCCTATGTTGTAATACTTCCTGAGAGCGTTCTTTTCAACCTTTGCAGGCTCATACGGCACGGAGAACTCAGGCATCGTTATCCAGGGGAGTATCTCCGAATAATCGTCGTTGTACCAGTGGTACTCAGAGGGGTTGTCAAAGGGGTCATATACGTCTGTCTTCTGCTTTTCCTTCAGCTCCTTGTCCTTCGCCCGGAGCTGCTTTGTAAGGCTGTATATCTCATGGCTGAGCGCGGCGTATTCCGCACTGTATCCCTGTGTTTCGTTCATTTCAGTCAGTTATCCCTGCCTTTCTCTGTATCTTCAGCATATTCTGAACTATATTTTAACATAAAAATCAATAAAAGTAAAGAGGCAGCAGCAAGTTTTCATCTGCTGTACACTATGGCAAGTCCCTGTGCACTCTCGCAGGTAAAGGGCTTGTCAGTGCCCGTAACTGTCACATGGAGCTCCTCTCCTCTGCGGACCGCCTTTATCTCTGCGGCAATATCTCCGCTCCTGTCATAAACTTTAGTCTCCGCGGAGCCGCCTTCGCTCATGCCATAGAACACTATCCTCATGCCGTCGGCATAGTCATAGTCGGCGGTGTCGGTGAAGCTGCCGTATACTATGACAGAATCAGGCTTTGTATACAGGGGCATACCGAAATAATCATACTTGCGGGCATACCAGCCTCCGCCGGTCAGCTCCTCACCTGTCTGTATATCCGTCCATATACCACCTGCGGGCAGGTAGAAGCTGCACTCCCCCGACTCACTGAAAACAGGAGCCGCCAGAAGGGAGTCTCCCAGCATATACTGAGTGTCAACGGTCAGGGCGCCGCGGTCGTGGGTGAAGTCCACAGCCATAGCCCTCATGACAGGGATACCTGTAATGTGTGCCTTCACTGCACTGCTCCAGATATAGGGCATGAGCCTGCCCTTGAGCTTTACGAAATGCCTTGCCACATCGCAGCTCTCCTCGTCGAAGTGCCAGGGCACGCGATAGGAGTTGTTGCCGTGATAGCGCGAATGTGAGGACATGAGCCCGAAGGCTGTCCAACGCTTGTAGAGGTCGGGAGTGCCCGTAGCCTCAAAGCCGCCTATATCATGGGAGAAGAAGCCGAAGCCCGACATACACAGGGAAAGTCCGCCGCGGAGAGTCTCCCACATTGAATTATAGTCCGAGAAGCAGTCTCCGCCCCAGTGAACGGGGAACTGCTGACAGCCTGCGGTGGCTGACCTTGCGAAAAGGCAGCCCTTGCCGTCAAGGGCTTCAAAAGCAGTCCTGTTATAGATGAAGGAGTAATAATTGTGCATCATGAACGGGTCTGAGCCGTCATGCCAGACCACGTCCGTGGGGATACGCTCGCCGAAATCCGTCTTTACCGCGTCCACGCCCATATCCGCAAGACCGCGTATCTGCGCGGCATACCATTTCCTCGCCTCAGGGTTGGTGAAGTCTATTATGCCCATACCCGGCTGCCACATATCGCTCTGGTACACTGAGCCGTCCCTGTTTTTCAGGAAAAAACCCTTCTCCGCGCACTCCGCGAACACAGGAGACTTCTGCCCCACATAGGGATTTATCCACACGCATATCCTGAGCCCCTTTGCCTTGAGGCGGGCTATCATCGCCCCGGGATCGGGGAATTTTCTCTCGTCCCAGCGGAAGCTGCACCACTCCATTTCCTTCATCCAGAAGCAGTCAAAGTGGAAAACGTCCAGGGGTATGTCCCTGCGCTTCATCTCGTCAATGAAGGAGGTCACGGTGTCCTCGTCATACTCTGTGGTGAAGGAGGTTGACAGCCACAGTCCGAATGACCAGGACGGCGGCAGTGCAGGTCTGCCTGTGAGGGCAGTGTACCGCTCTATAACGTCGGCAATGGTATCGCCGCCGAAGATGAAGTATTCCAGAGTCTCACCCTGAACGGAAAAAGCAGTCTTTGACACGTTCTCGCTGCCCACCTCGAAGCTGACTCTCCCGGGGGTATTGACGAAAACGCCGTAGCCACGGGAAGATGTGAAGAAGGGCACAGACTTGTAGCTCTGTTCGGTGCAGGTGCCGCCGTCATCGTTCCAGACCTCAACGGTCTGACCGTTCTTCACGAAAGAGGTGAACTTCTCGCCGAAGCCGTAGATGTACTCCCCTACGGAGATATCCAGCATTTCGCGGATATAGGTGCTGCCGCCGTTGTCCCACTGCGAGAAGGGACGCTCCCCCGAGGTCTCCTGCTCACGGAGCTGCCTGCGGAAGGGCTCCTCCTCTATGATAGAGGTAGTGCGCCAGCCTGTTCCGGTCAGGAGCCTGTCCCCGTACCTGTAGGAGATATCCCACTCCTTGCCGTCTGCCCCTGTCCTGACGGAGGTCTTTCCAGAGATAAGCTCCCAGCCCCCGTCCGCGGTACGCCTTATGACAGGACGGAAGCCGCTGTCCTCATTGAGAGGGAAAGAGGGCTGCTTCTTCCCGCCGCCGCTGAAATGGCTTATAGTGACCTTTATGCTGTTCTCCAGTGTAGAGGTGAATGTCACTGTGAGCATGGGACCGCCTAAGGTCATGCCCCTGTTTGATATGAACTGTGTAGCCGCCCACACCGTCAGGGACCTGTCGTCCGCTGCGGTCTCGTATATCTGAGCTGCCCAGCGGACGTCATAGCCTGTCCTGCTGAGCCAGTAGCCGTCGGATACCTTCATTTTTTCAACTCCTTCCGCGCCGAAAGCGCTGAATGTCATGATAGTACTATCATACCATGTTTTTATGAACTTTTCAATCCGTTCTGTCAAGCCTTCTTTAAGGTTTGCGCCTCAGGTGCACTTTCTACAAATGGTAATTTTCACAGCCCGGTTTCCACATCGGATATATCTGCTTCTGCACTTTCCCGATGATTTTGAAGCAGGTGATACAAAGCCTTTCATGCCGTAAAAAATCCGCTGTCCGCGCCTGTTCTGCGAGGTTTCGGCTATAACATATCGTGCAAAATATCACACGTTTTCTGAAATGACATTATTATGCTAAAAATAGTAATATCATGACCAAAATTTTAAGAAAAAAGGCTATTTACAGGCATTTCCTTCGTTTTGTACACCTAATCTTTGTTTTTTGAGTTGCAATGTTATTATTATTGAAGTAAAATGAGTGTAACAGCATGAAATGATATGCAGCATATCATTGCGTGAGCGAAAAAATAAAATAAATAAATATTAGAGGAGGAGAATGTATGAAATTCAAAAACTTGTTGCAAGTCTTACCGCTGCAAGCTGTCTTTCGGGCGCCTTCGTGGCATTCCCCGAATTCGTACAGCGCACATACGCTGCTTCTGTCGTATCCAACGATTTTGAACGCAACTATGACGGCTGGTACGGCGAGGGCGACACCGTTGAGCTGACTGCTCAGCCCGCAGCAGGCGCAGATATGTCAAGAGGCATGAAGGTCTCGGGACGTGCTTCCGCTGAGGACGGCGCCGCTTCATCAAAGGGTCTCTACCTTTTCGGCGGAGACAAGTACGACTACAGCGTAAAGGTATTCAGCAATACCGCTCAGAAGTTCAGCCTTACACTTCTTGTCATCGACGAGGAGACTGAGAAGGAGACAACTGTTGTACTGGATTCAAAGAACGTTCCCGCAGGTCAGTGGACAGAGCTGAAGAACAGCTATACCGCTCCCGAGGGAAGCTATGAGTTCAAGGTAAAGATCACCACAGACTCCACAGATGACTTCTTCTTTGATGATTTCCTCATCACAGGCGACAAGAGCGCTCTTGATGCACACGCTGCTCCCGCAGGCAAGGGTCTCAAGGACGAGTTCGCTGATTACTTCCGCGTTGGCAACATCTTCAACGGCGGTACTATCAAGAACAGCGGTATCCAGGGCATACTGCTCAAGGACTGCAACGCTATCGAGTGCGAGAACGAGACAAAGCCCTGGGATACTATGGTCCAGAACGGCTCGACCAATACCAACGTAAAGGTATCTCTCAACAGCTGTGCAGCTATCTGCGATTTCTGCGTTCAGCACGGTCTCGGCTTCAGAGGTCATACCCTTGTATGGCACAGCCAGACTCACGAGTGGTTCTTCAAGGAGAACTTCAGCAACAACGGCGGCTATGTAAACAGCTCCACAATGGATCAGCGTATGGAGAGCTACATCAAGAATATGTTCAACGCATACGCAACTCAGTACCCCGACCTCGACCTCTATGCTTACGACGTTTGTAATGAGGTCATCTATGACGGCACCGCTTCACAGGGCGGTCTCAGACCTACAAACGGCACAGAGGGTCAGAACGGCTCATCTGCATGGGCAAGAGTTTACGGAAACAACTCCTTCGTTGAGAAGGCATTCACCTATGCAAGACAGTACGCTCCTCCGACCTGTAAGCTTTTCTACAACGACTATAACGAGTTCGCTAACGACAAGCAGAACTGCATCATAAACACAATCCTCAAGCCTCTCATGGCTAAGGGACTCATCGACGGTATGGGTATGCAGTCTCACCTCAACTGCGCTGCAAGCAACGCATGGGGCGATACAAACTCCTACCTCGCAGCTATGGACAAGTACCTCAACCTCGGTCTCGATGTTCAGGTAACAGAGCTTGACCTCTCAAGAGACGGCGGCTATACCGATCAGCAGCAGGCTGACAAGTACAAGGCTATATTCAAGCATTGTATGGACTGGAACGCAAGCCACCCCAACGGACCTAACGTAACTCTCGTTCAGGTATGGGGTCCCAATGACAACAACTCATGGGTTGGTACAAACAATTCAGGTCAGCCCAACTATCCTCTCCTTTATGATGGAAACAATCAGCCCAAGTCGGCTTACAACGCTATCACAAGCCTTGTTCCCGACAGCCAGTGGGGCGAAGGTCTCCCCTACAAGGGCCCCGGAAGCTCAGGCTTCACCATCGCAGACCCCGAGCCCGACTCCGACGGTTACTGGTTCCACAGTAAATTCGAAGGCTCAGATGACAACTGGGTAGGCAGAGGCTCAGCTTCTGTAAGCACCAGCGGCAGAACATATTACGAAGGCAAGGAAGCCCTCCTGGTTCAGGACAGAGAGGCTTCATGGAACGGCGCAGCAATGCCCCTCAATTCAAGAATATTCAAGCCCGGCGAGGAGTACAGCTTCTCAGTAAATGCCTGCTACCTCGACGGTGATCTGGATTCTCAGGAATTCAAGCTCACTCTCCAGTACAACGACGCTGACAACGAGCCCCATTACGATCAGATTGCTCTGGCATCTGCTCCCAAGGGCGAGTGGGTACAGCTTGCAAACACAAACTTCAAGATCCCCTCAGGCGCTACCGACGTTCAGATCTACGTTGAGACAACTACTGAGGACGTATTCACAAACTTCTATATCGATGATGCTGTAGGCGCTCCCGCAGGTACAGTAGTTCCCGGCGCAGGACAGCCTCATATCCGTACAGTCATCCTCGGCGACGTAAACTTCGACGAGTGCATCGACTCGATGGATATGGTCGCTGCAAGAAGAGGACTCCTCAAGGGCGGCTTCGACGATTCAATGACTCAGAAGGCTGCCGATGTTGACCAGAACAGAACCTTTGAGGTTGCCGATCTGGTTCTCCTCCAGCAGTACATCCTCGCTAAGATCTCAGAATTCCCCGTAAACAAGCCACAGGTTGACATCGGCGCTTTAGCTGCTAAATTTGGAACAGTGAATATTGCAGAATCATGGAAAAAGAACGGAGAGAATAATCCTCTCTATACCCAGCGTTTCGGCGCTGACCCCGGCTGGCTGGTATACGACGGCAGACTTTACGTTTATACAACAGCCGATGAATTCGCATACAAGAACGGTCAGATGATCGAAAATGATTATTCTTCAGGCTATATCAACTGCTTATCAACAGCTGACCTTGTAAACTGGACAGACCACGGTCAGATCCCTGTTGCAAAGACAAGAGTAAACGGCACACCTATTGCAAAATGGGCTAATAACGCCTGGGCTCCCGATGCAGCATGGAAGAAGATCAACGGCCAGGACAAGTTCTTCCTTTACTTCGCAAACAATGGTTCAGGTATCGGCGTTATCACAGCTGATGACCCCACATTCACAAAGAATGTAAAGGATCCCCTCGGACACGAGCTCATCTCCAGAAGCACACCCAACAGTAACGTAACATGGCTCTTCGACCCCGGCGTTTATTATGATCCTGATACAGACACAGGTATCATCGCATACGGCGGCGGTGTTCCCGAAGGACAGCAGGCTAATACAAAGCAGGGACGTATCGCTAAGCTCGGCGATGACATGATCTCTATCGTAGGTACTCCTATCGATCCCGGTACACCTTACCTCTTTGAGGACTCAAGCATGATCAAGATCGGCAACACATGGTATTACTCATTCTGCCACAACTGGAATGTTCCCGGCGGTGCAAGCGTAAACGGTAATTCCTTCAGCAATGCCGACATCGGTTACATGACATCAACAGATCCTCTCAAGGGATACCAGTATCAGGGCGTTGTATTCAAGAACACAGGTACACAGAGACTTGACAACGGCGGTAACAACCACCACTCAATTATCGAATTCAAGGGCAGCTACTATGTACTTTATCACTCACGTCAGCTTGAAATGCGTATGGGCGTTAACGGCGGCAAGGGTCTTAACTACAGATCCCCCTGTATCGATAAGGCAACTATAAGCAACGGCAAGATCACCTGTAACGGTTCACAGACCGGTGTAAGCCAGCTTGAGAACCTGGATCCTACAAAGACTGTTCGTGCATCAACAATGTCTAACCAGTCAAAGGGCATCTCAGTTTCAGGCGTAGGCAATGCAGTATTAGAGCTCAAGAAGGGCGAATGGGCAAAGGTTAGCAAGGTAGACTTCTCTAAGGTAAGCGGTTCACTTTCCGCAAAGGCTTCTTCCAAGAGCGGCGCGATCATCAAGGTTTGCGCAGGTTCAGCAACAGGCGAAGCTATTACTTACATTGAAGTACCCGCAGGCGGCTCAATGACAGACATTGAGACTCCTCTCGCAAATATCCCCGACGGCGCTTCAGACATCTACTTTGTAGCCAACGGCGATGTAAGCTTCGACAGCTGGTCGATGTCATAATTCTTTTCGATGTTGATCTGTGCGGTGCATCTGCACAACGCGCCGCACAGATTGATATAATTCCAAAAATAAATTGTAAGGGACAAATCAGAACAAGAAAGCCGTGCTGCTCAAGCACGGCTTTCCTGTTTATATAGAGTTCCCCGCAAACGGGCGAATAATATCCGCCCCTACAGGCTAATGGCTAACGGCTGAAAAAAGAGACCTGAAAGGTCTCTTTTTTCATAATATGAAGCAGATAAGTCCCGAACAGCCCTCGTTGATGACCCGCTCAAGGGTCTCCTGAAGCTTCATTCGGGCGTCCACAGGCATCTTGAAAAGCTTGCTGTGAAGCCCCTCGTTCACCAGCTCGTGGAGGGACTTGCCGAAGATGTTGCTCTCCCATATCTTCTTCGGGTCATCGTCAAAGCCGTCCAGCAGGTACATCACCAGCTCCTCGGACTGCCGCTCTGTGCCTACGATGGGACTTACGGTGGTGTTGATGTTGGCTTTCATCAGGTGTATCGACGGCGCCGACGCCTTCAGCTTCACCCCGTACTTGCCTCCCTGTCGGATTATCTTGGGCTCCTCAAGTGACATCTCCTCCAGCTCGGGCATGACGATGCCGTAGCCCGTTGCCTCCACCTCCGCAAGGGCAGGCTCTATACGCTTATACTTTCTGCGTATGTCATTTAGCTCCGCAAGCAGGGGCATGAGGTCGCTTTCGCTCTCTATCTCGATACCAGTGGTCTCCCCCAGTATCTTGTAGAAAAGGCTGCTGTCCAGCTCCGCGGTGATAGTGACGGAGCCCTTTCCCAGGTCGATACTGCTGACCTCCGCCTTTACCACGTTGGGACACTCCCCTATTGCCGCCGCTGCCTCCTCTGCCTCACGGACAAGACGTATATCCCTGGCGGCTGAGCGTATGCAGTCCAGTATCTCCGTCCTGAGCCAGTGCCCCTTTCCCAGGGAGTTTATCCACCCGGCGGTGCGGATATTTATCTCCCTGACGGGGAAGGAAAAGAGTATCTCCCGTATTATGCCGCGAATATCCTCCTCGCTGAGCTCCAGGCAGTTGACGGGTATCACCTTGGCGTCATAGCGGTCTGTGAGCTTTGCCGCAAGAGCTCTTGACTCCGCAGACCGTGGGTCCACGGTGTTGAGTATTACCACGAAGGGCTTGCCCAGCTCACGTAGCTCACGGATAACTCTCTCCTCGCACTCCTCGTACTCCTCACGGGGAATATCCGTCACGGAGCCGTCTGTGGTAATGACCAGACCAATGGTGGAGTGGTCGGTGATGACCTTCTGGGTACCTATCTCAGCCGCCATATTAAAGGGTATCTCCTCATCGAACCAGGAGGTCATGACCATACGGGCTGCTCGTTTTCGATGTAGCCCAGGGAGCTTGGAACGATATAGCCAACGCAGTCGATGAGCCTGACGTTGAAGGCTGCCCCCTCCCCCAGGTCTATGCGGACCGCTTCCTCGGGTATGAACTTGGGCTCGGTAGTCATTATGGTCTTGCCCGCGGCAGACTGAGGAAGCTCGTCAAGTGCCCTCTCCCGCATATATTCGCTGCTTATATTGGGTATCACCAGCGACTCCATGAACCGCTTTATAAAGGTGGACTTGCCCGTGCGGACAGGTCCCACCACGCCGATGTAAATATCGCCGCCTGTGCGCTCGGCGATATTGCTGTATATATCTTTAGCCATACAAATACTCCTTTTATGAAACTATGGGTATCAGCAGCATACCGCCCTTTTCAAGCCGCTCTCCTGAAAGGTCGTTTTCCTCCATAATGGCGTCTACGCTGGTGCTGTACCGCTTGGCGATGTCCCAGACGTCCTCGTTCTCGATGCCGAAATAAAGCTTGATAGCGTAGTCGCCGTCCCGCTCCTTCCTTGCGGAATCGTCCACGGTTATATCCGTGACCGCCCTTATGGAGTCGGAGCTGTACACCGACAGCTTCACGCCTATATCTGCCTTTGCGTTGAGGACTCCCTCGGGGGAGATGTCATAGGTGGTCTCCCTGACCTTCACCTCCGCAGACACCGACGAGCCGCTTATATCATCGGGGAGGGCGATGGTCTCCTCGAAAGCCTCATCACGGTCGGGCATAACTATCATGCCGTTCCTGTCCTTGGCAGCCATGGAGTAAGCCAGCATTCCGCTGATGACCACTGACCTTCCGTCGCTGCCGATACGGGTGTTGATGTTCTTCGCGCTGCTCCACATGGCAAAAACCGTCTGGGGCACCGACTCCCCCTCCGCAAGTCTTGCACTGTGGCGGAAGCTCTCGTCATAGACCGCGGGTATCTGCTCCGCTCTGATCTCCGATATTTCAACATCGCAGGGGTAGACTGTTGAAAAAGCGTCCTCAGCTATCATCACAGTGGCAGTCTTTACCGCCCGGCAGCACAGCCGAAGCTCCGCTTCGCACCTGACCATGCGGTTATTGCCCTCCTTGTCAGCCAACGGAGCCACATCGCAGCTCACCACCTCAGCAGTAACGGTGCAGCCGAAACTGTCGTCCAGTCCCTCCACGTCGATTATCTGGCTGTAGCCCAGGGAAAAGCTCATGGTCTCAACGGTACTGCCTCCCCTGTATAGCAGCTCCACATCTGCCTCGCCCCTTGCAAGGAGCTTCCCGGAGATGAGCTTCACCTCGCAGTCTGAAGCTGTGCAGCTGCACCGCAGTATCCCCGAAATATCGGGCTGTGCAGCAGAAAGCTCCATCTCCTCCTCGATACGCACGTTTTTCTCCGCACTGAGCCTGCCTGCGGCAAATTCAACAGCTCTCCGCTTCAGCTGTATATTCATGCCCTCGGCGTCAGAGACCACCTGCTGCTCCTGCTGACCTGTCACACTTATCTTCACGGAGACCGCCCCCCTCAGGTCAAGACGGCGGCTGTTGACAGCGCGGAAGTTCACATGGTCGGTCTTTGGGACCAGCCTGACCTGGGGCGATACGGGGCTCCGTCCCAGCTCCACAGTCCTGGTGAAGCTCCTGTGCTGGTCCACGGACTGTACCTCGCTGCCCTCCTCGCCGCTGTAAAGGATATGTATGTCGCACCGCAGCTCATAGGTCGGCCTGTCGCCGCTTACGTTCCAGTCCGTGATGACGGGGACAGTCTCGCAGCGTATCAGACGGAAGATGTCGGGGCAGTAATCGGGGAGAATGTAATCCAGTTCCACAGTCTGCTCCTGAACGCCGTCAAATATGACCTCGGCGGCAGGAACAGTCTCTCTGTTCAGTTTTAATTCCATAACGGGGGACCTCCTTGAAGTTTGCTTTGTGTAATTATATTCGCGTAAGAGCTCCGTTATTCCTGTCCGTATTGACTTATGCTCCGTACTGTGCTATAATTCGGGTAAATAAACAACTGCGGAAGGAGCGGTGGATATGAGTGAAAAGCAATATTACGGATACAGGGGCTATATAATCAGCATAGGGGGAGAGATACTCCTTGACATGGAGCATTTCTGCATAGCCTATTACAACCGTCCCGAGGACACAAGATACTTTGTGCAGTGCGAATTCCCCGTAAAAACAGGTCTGAACGCGACCAGCAGCCCCGAGATATGGACAAGTGACGAGACTGAAGCGAAATACCTGCTGGACAATCCCGACAAGGTGGTGGACTGGCTCCGCAGACGCATAAATGCAGACCCGAGGTTCAGCCGCTATGTGGATCAGCCTGTGATAGAGATGGATCACCGCCTGCCAAATTACGGCGGAAATCCGCAGCTTCTGGCGAAAACTCCTCAGTATATCATCTTCCGTTGTCACTGGGACGCCTATGAGCGCTATGAGCTGGCGGCAGAGTACCGTTCAAGCAGTCCTTTTGACTGCGCTCCAAAGTGGTCCTGCACCATCACAAAGGAGAAGGCTGAGGAGCTGCTCTCCCACAGCGAAAGGGCAGGCTCCTATTTTATGGAAATGTACGAAAAATATCCCCTCGGTCACTGAGCGCAGCATATAATGATCACCTTCAACGGCAAAATTCATCTCTTTTTTACAAAGCCGGGTATGGACAAATTTAACAAAATATGCTATAATATTTATGAACAACATAAATAAGCAGCACCTCACAGCCGCAGAAGCAGGGTGTAATGCTTATATTCTGCCCGTTTTCCGGGCAAGAAAGGATAGTCTATGCTTCACGAGAAATCATGCGGCGCCATTGTCTACAGGAAATACCACGGCAATACGGAAATTCTGCTGATAAAGCATATCAACAGCGGTCACTGGTCCTTTCCCAAGGGTCATGTTGAAAAGGGTGAGACCGAGGTAGAGACTGCTCGTCGTGAAATAATGGAGGAGACCTCCATTGACGTTATTATTGATCCGACATTCAGAGAAACTGTTACCTATTCACCGAAAAAGGACACAGTAAAAGTCGTAGTTTACTTCCTTGCGAAGGCGAAGAATGTGGATTTTTCGCCTCAGGAAGGAGAGATCGCCGAGATACGCTGGGTGGATATCTCCTATGCCTCAAATATCCTGTCATACGAAAATGACAGGACCATAGTCGCCAAGGCAAAAAGCGCTATCAAGGAAACACATTAGGCAGCAAAAAAGGAGACCTTAAAGGTCTCCTTTTTTACTTGTTATTGTAGGAACGCCCCCTGAGTGTCCTTTTTATTATCAGCTCACAGGGTAACGGGAAGTCCGTTTATCTCTATGGTGGGGTCGTCGATGTCGATGAGGAGACAGCGTCTGCCGTCCACCACGCTGGTGCGCACCTTGTCAGCCGCCGAGGGCTTGATGTTCACGGTAATGCCCGGAGAGGTCAGAACGGTCTTGTTCTCCACAAGGTTAGCCGCAGTAAGGGGAGCTGTTCCGCAGACCTTCTCGTACACGGGCTCAACCATGCTCACTCTCTCCTCGGGAAGTCCCACATCAACGAGTATATCCTTGAGCTTGGCGTTGTCGATGACCACCCTGTCGGTCTCGTCCTTGCTGTCATCGACAACCTCCTGTATCTTCTCGTTGACGGTCTTGATGAGCATATAGTCAAGGTCCTCGCCCACAACGTTCTTGAGAATGCTCTGGAAGCTGCTCTTCTCGCTCTCTGCGGACATTACAAAAGTGCATCCCAGCACGTTCTCGACTACTGAGACGTTGGGAGACTTCACGTTCTTGGTGTAGTACATCACATGGTTGATGTCGGAGCTCCTGTTGCTGAAAACAGGGTACAGGAAGCCGTCAGAGGGTGCCTTGCTGATAATGAGCTCCGTGTTCACCTTCTTGGTTATCTCGTTGCCCACGCTGTCAAAGATAAAGCCGTCCTTGCTGGTATTAACGGGGCAGATAGCTGTGAGGATATAGCGGTATATCTCGTCCTCCCCGTCGGCGAACTCGTCATTCTTGTCCTTTTTGCGGACAGTGTAGGTGCAGTAGGAGGTTATTACCGCAAAGGGACCCGTATAGGCGATATTGTTGGCGATGTGGTTGAGGAAGTCCTCGCAGGCTGCATCGTCCTTGAGCTCGGAGGTGAGGAGGGTATAGAGGATATTCTGGGGCTGTCCCTCGTCATAAGCCTCGTTGGGGAACTCATACTCCACAAAAGCCTTGCCCACGTTGGTGTTCAGCACCTTTTTCAGGGTCTCGTCATAGACGTCGTGCTCCTCAACGGGCATTGTAAGACAGGAGCTGACATTGTGGTAGCGAAGGTTCTTATCCGCGTCGATGAAGGCAGTGAGCACCCTCTCCATGATGAAAAATCCGCTCTTGTCGGAGAAATTCTTCTTTATCTCTGCTGTTTCCTTTTTATTCATTATGTACTTCCTTTCTCAGAAACATACGGAGCTGCCGCACTTAAGCGCCGCAGCTCCGTAAAAATCATCTTATGGTTATACTTCCGTTCTGGAAATGCTCAAAGGCATACTTCTCGAAGGGAAGGTCATTTTCCGCATTGCGGAACATATCCGAATCCTTGTAGTAGAAGCCAAGCTTGTATACTGTTCCGGGCTGTGCATCATCGGGCACCTTGAAGTAGAATGTAGCTATATCGCCGTCGCCGCCTGCGTTGTCCACGAACATGGTGGTGAAGAAGAGCGAGCGCTTCTGCTCTCTTACCAGCTCGGGGTCAAGGTTCTTCTGCCAGTCCATGGCGATAAATCCCGAATTCTTGCTTATAGCCGCACCCGGAGTATAAGCTGCCGTCAGGTCGGTGGGATCCTCTATCTTGCACTCCAGCACATCGGGGTATGTTATATGGATACCGCACATAGACCACTGGTCCGCAGCCCCCTCAACAGAGACTGTTACCTCAGCCATTTCACCGGGCTTTGCAGTGGTGTCGCTGAGCTTTATGACAGGACCGCTGGAAAGCGACTCCACGTCCTTATACTTGATATGCATGAGCTCCATGCTCTCGGACATCTCGTCACCGTCATCGGCGGAAGGAGTCTCACCTGCTGACGCAGATGCAGCAGTTGTGCCCTGAGCAGCCGGGCTGCTGCTTCCCTTCTTGCTGCTGCAGCCTGTGAATACTGCCGCAGAAGCCGCCAGTGCAAGGAGCACGGCTAATATCTTACGCTTCATTTCCGGAAGCCTCCTTACTGCCAGTAACTACGATCTTATCGCCGTCAGCAGTAATGCTTATCCTGCTGATCTCAGAGCCCCGCTCAAGTATCATCTCAGCTACCTGATCCTCTACCTCGTCGCGGATAACTCTGCGGATATCTCTTGCGCCGTAGGGCTTTCCGAAGGACTTTTCAGCGATGAGCTCAAGAGCCTCTCTTGTATAATCCACGGTGATATCCTTCTCGGCAAGGGGCTCCTTCATCTCATCGATCATGAGAGCGGCGATGTCAGCGAAGTTCTCCTTGGTGAGATCCCTGAATACAACTATCTCGTCGATACGGCTGATGAATTCGGGACGGAGGAACTCCCTCAGACCCTTGAGAGCCTTGTCTCTGGAAATTTCATTCTCTGTGCGGTTGAAGCCCACACCTATGCTCTTGTCTGTAGAGCCTGCATTTGAGGTCATACAGATGATAGTATTAGCAAAGTTTACAGTTCTGCCGTGGGCGTCGTCAACCTTGCCCTCGTCCAGTATCTGCATAAGGATATTCATAACGTCGGGGTGAGCCTTCTCGATCTCGTCAAAGAGGATAACGGAGTAGGGTTTTCTGCGCACCTTTTCGGTGAGCTGTCCCGCCTCGTCATAGCCAACGTATCCGGGAGGCGAACCGATCATTCTCGCAACGGAGTGCTTCTCCATATACTCGGTCATATCCAGTCTGATAAGGGGATCGGGAGAGTCAAAGAGCTCCTCTGCCAGCGACTTTACCAGTTCTGTCTTGCCCACGCCCGTAGGACCTACGAACACGAATGAAGCAGGTCTGCGGCGCTTGCTGAGCTGTACCCTTGTGCGCTTGATAGCCTTTGTGAGCACCTCCACAGCCTCGTCCTGACCGATGACTCTCTTTTTGAGAGCGCCCTCAAGCCTTGAGATCTTCAGGAACTCGTTCTCTGCGATCTTAGCCGCAGGGATACCCGTCCAGCGCTCAATGACCTTGGTCACATCGGACTCCTCAACGTTTACGCCCTCAGCCTTCTCCCTGAGCTCAGCTTCGGTCTCGCGTATATGGATGAGCTTGCCCTTGACCTCTGCAAGAGCCTGATAGTCTATCTCCTCCTGCTCGGATATGGACTTTTCCATATCCTCCAGGACCTTTATCTCCTTCTTGAGCTTTTCGTACTCGCCTATCTCGGGAGAGCGTATGCAGGCATATGCCAGGCTTTCGTCCATAAGGTCTATTGCCTTATCGGGCAGGAAACGGTCTGTGATGTATCTCTCTGAGAGAACAGCGCATACTCTCACAAGGTAATCGGAGATATGTACCTTATGGAACTCCTCATAATACTTCTTTATGCCCACGAGAACGTTGACTGTGTCCTCGATAGTGGGCTCGTTTACTGTAACGGGCCGGAAACGGCGTTCAAGAGCCGAATCCTTCTCGATAAACTTGCGGTACTCGCCGAAGGTGGTGGCACCGATGACCTGGACCTCGCCTCTTGAAAGAGCGGGCTTCAGGATATTTGCGGCGTTCATTGAGCCCTCAGAGTCTCCTGCGCCCACCAGATTGTGGACCTCATCGATAAAGAGGATTATATTCCCCTCACGCTTTACCTCGTCCACAAGACCCTTTACACGGCTCTCAAACTGTCCGCGGAACTGAGTTCCCGCAACGAGAGCGGTAAGGTCAAGGAGGTATACCTTCTTATCCGCAAGATTGAAGGGAACATCTCCCTCGTTGATGCGGAGGGCGATACCCTCTGCGATAGCGGTCTTGCCGACGCCGGGCTCGCCTATGAGGCAGGGGTTGTTCTTTGTACGTCTTGAAAGTATCTGGATAACTCTTGCGATCTCATTGTCTCTGCCGATGATATTGTCAAGCTTGCCGTCAGCAGCCTTCTGTGAAAGATTGGTGCAGTAGCTTCCCAGGAATTTGGGCTCTCTGGGCTTTTTCTCCTTATTGCGTCCGAAAAGACCTTTTTTCTCCTTGCCCTCGGACTGCTTATCGTCGGAGCGTCCGCCGCCGAAGAGACTTCTCGGGTCGAAGCCGCCCTCATCAGGCTTATCTCCGCCCTCTGAGTCGTCGCCGCTGTTTCCGCCGAACATATTGGTGATAAAGTCGGGAAGCACGCCCGAACCGCCCATTTCAAAGCTGTCGCCGTCGAGCATACCCATCATCTGGTCTGAGAGCTGGTCCAGCTCCTCGTCGGTTATGCCCAGCTTATCCATATATTCCTTTATCTGCGGGATATTCTGCGCCCTTGCACATGAAAGGCACAGACCCTCGTTCTTCTTCTCATTGCCCTGAACAGAGGTGATGAACACCACCGCAGGTCTTTTTTTGCATTTACTGCACATTATCATCAGGCAGTTCCTCCTGTAGTAATTTCTATGCGCCTGTTCCGCATACCGCGGGCGCTGTTTTCAGACAGTTTACATTCCCATGATCAGGTTGTAAACGTACTTGAAGACAAAAGTCTTGTCAATCGCCTCGTGATTGAAGAACAGCATCTTGTTGCTGCCGAATACCACGTAAAGGCGTACCATTGCTGCTATCAGGAACACTACCACCGCACCCTTGAAAATACCGATAAGTCCGCTGAGGACACGGGTAACGAGGCTTGGTTCCATTTTGTCATTTTTACCCACTGAGCTTATGATCACAACGGTCAGTACAAGGAATATGACAAGCATAATGATAAGGGTAATGAGCTTAACTATTGTAGTATAAGGTGCGGCGAGATAGTTATCAACGATGAACTCAGCAGGCTGGCGTCTGCTTTCCTTTTCCTCAAGGAGCTTCATGAAATCATAGAGCTTTTCGGGATTCTTTCTGATCTGCTCCGCTGCATACTCAGCGGAATACTCATTGAGGTGCTTTGAAACAAAGCTGCTGATGATCTTTGCATAGCCTTCATGGAGCTTATTGTAGAAGATAGCTTCCTCGTCAACCTTTCTGCTGTTGATATTATTGACATACTTATAGATCTCCTGATCTACGTTTTCGCCATTGATACAGATACTGCTGAGCATCTCGCGGTCTACTCTGATGCTGTAACCGAGTGACTCAAGATACTTTGCAAGCTCCTCGTTGAAGTCGCCGGACGAAAGTGACTGATCCATCTTCTTGACATTGCTCTCTCTTATTGAATTCTTATAGATCGAGCCGCCGATGGACGAACTGAGGGATATTGCTATTACAAGGGCTATCACACAGCCCAGAGCAGATATTACTGCTCTATAGAAACCTTTTCTTACAGTGATAAAAATACAGATAAGAATTGCTGCAACTGCGATAACATCATAAAACCACCAGAATTGTACTCCCATAAAATTCGCGTCATTTGTCAGGTGACGCTGCCTCCCTTCGATTGATTGATAAATGCATCAAAAGTCAGCTTTCATAGTCTATACGGTCTATTTTATTATAACCCTTCAGGAAAATATGATCGTCGCTCCGCAAAAATCCCGTATATGCGTCACTGACATCAGCGATGGAGCGCAGTCCGCCGTTGAAGTCATAGGCTTTGATATGTCCCTGACACATAACGTAGACAAGGTCCTCATATATGGCTACATCTATAGAAGGGGCATCGAGCTCGATGATACGGGCTTCGGTATTGCCTCCCTTGAACAGTGCCAGCACATATTTTCTTCTGTCATTATCGTTGACGATAACGGCGGAATTACCGCCCTCGCTTGCACCTGCGGCAAGCTTGCCGTCATAGGAATAATAAGAGCTGATCTGACCGTTGTCGTCCACATAGCCGCAGGCGTCCGTACCAAGCACGAAGGCGCCCTTTCCGTAGCCGAAAACGTCAAGACCGAGGGTGTTGAGTCCGGGAGAAGTCCAGTGTTCTCCCTCCTCACTGAAGTCTATTTCCTGAACATTTGTAACGAGCTGACCGTTTTCTGCTGAGATATAGCTCAGCACGCAGCCCTTGCTTCTCTCAATGAAGCTAAGGTCGCTGATCCTTTCGATACACTTTCGGTTGTATATGTCCTTTCCCCTTTTATCATATACAACGATCTCACAGCTGTATTTGTCAGAAGTTGTGACAACAGCCGTATACCCCTCCTCGCTTATTCTTGCGAAGAGAATGAGATTATTAGCAAACGTCTTTGAATAGATGACCTTATCTTCGTCCTCTACGCAAAGCTCGTTTCCTCCGTTTTCATAGAGCAGGGCCTTTCCCCCTGCAGCACGGAGCACCGTATTGGTGTATGTATGCTGACGGCGTCTCAGAAGCGCTCCGTCAGTGTCGTAGAAATAAGCATAGGTATCGCTGAGCACGATCATTTTCCTGTCTGAAAGCTCAAACTGGTAATCTGCTCCTCCGCTGACCTCGATGGGAAAATTTCCCTCAGCCAGCTGTCCTGAATTAACGATAGTCCTATACTGCTCTCCTATACCCCTTAACTTATTATACCACTTGTCGCGGGTAAAATAAAGACCCGCTCCAATGCCCGCTATAAGCAGGATAGTCAGAAACCGCATAAGTCTTTTCCGCCGTCTTTTGCGATTTTTAAGATCGACTATATCATCGGCGTCATACATTTTCGGCACACTGACACCTCCTTATCCTTTGTTCTTGCTGATGAGAGCCGCCTCATCAGTATGTATCTTTCATAAGCTCGTCCTCGCTGTAGAACACGCGGTTCAGATACAGTCCGTGAGCCATGGCTGTCCTGCCTGCTTTCAGGCGGTCCTTTGCGGCAAGGATAGCGGGGATATCATCGGGCGAGATGCGCTTTTCGCTGACGTCCAGAAGAGTCCCTGCCATTATCCTAATCATATTATACAAAAAACCGTTGCCTTTTACAAGCATTATCACAGAATCTCCACTATTTTCTATTCTGAAGGAATAAATCGTCCTTACAGTGGTGGAAACATTTGTACAATCGGCACAAAATGAGGAGAAATCGTGGGTACCCACAAAATATTGCGCCGCCCTTCTTGCCGCCTCTATGTCGAATTTTCTCCTGTAGTGGAGCATAAGGTCGGCGGCAAAGGGATTTTTCGATTCGCTGCAGTGTATCTTGTAAATGTACTCCTTGCCCTTGCAGTCGAACCGCGCGTGGAAGTCCTCGGGGACGTCCTCACAGCTTAGAACGGATATGTCGTCGGGCAGCTCGCCGTTTACTCCTCTGCAAAAACCCAGGCAGTGTATTTTGCTTGTGGTCTTCACATTGAAGCAGAACATATTAGCGTGGACTCCCGTATCCGTTCTTGAACAGCCCGTAATGGTCACAGGCTCGTTGAGAACCTTTGAAAGTGCCTTTTCAAGCGCCTCCTGCACCGTTACCGCGTTGCTCTGCCGCTGGAAGCCGTGATACTTAGTTCCCCTGTAGGCTATTGTCACTTTCAGATTGCGCATCACCGACCTCCTTTTCCGTCTCCTTGCTTCCGTCATACAGTATGACCTCGGTATCCTCTACCCTGCCCACGTCCTCGCCAATGAGGGATTCGCAGACCCGGTCATAAACCTCAGCCCTGTAGTTGAATGGGGGCTGATCCTGAAGCTCCTCCTGAGGAAGCTCCTCCGCGGGAGCTGTTCTCCTGCGCTTTCTCAGCCTTCTTCTGTCGGCAAGAATTATCAGTATTACCAGTCCGAGACTGATGAAGGTTATAGTCACTCCCAGAGGGAAGCCCTCGGGGGTATACTCTATGCGGATATCATGGCTGCCCTCGGCAACCTTAACGCCTGTCACGGCCTGGAGCAGCTTGAAGGTCTCAGCCCTCTCGCCGTCGATATACACCTTCCAGCCCTTTTCATAGGGTATGGACAGGAAAAGTATGCCGTCCTCCTTTGCGGTGAGCTCTCCCCTTATCTTCCTGTCGGAAAACTCGGTTATGTTGAGCTGCTCGTCCGCCAGCTCGTCGTAAGCCTTTGTGAAGACCTCCTTGTTGAGGGCGTATATCATCAGCTTGAAGTTGCCTGTCTTGTGGTCCTTGTTGGAGGTTATCCTCACGGTAGAGGTATCCCCCTCCTGCCCGTTGCCCATGGTGAATACTATGGGATAGCTCTCGATGAGCTTGCCGGAATCAACCAGGTCATCGCCGCATTTTATCTCAAGGGTATCGCAGGTGCCGCCGGTGCCGTTTGCATAGCCGTAGAGGGCGCTTCCCTCCAGGCAGTCATAGGTGTATACAGCACTTCCAGTAGGCTCCTCTGATACGTTCTCGAATGTGTAGTTTCCGTATCCGTTCTTTGTTACGTCAAGTCCTTCGTATTCCACAAGAGCTACGGGCTGAGCCACAAAAAGCTTGTCCTCAATGCCTGAGACCCTGCGGATAAGGTCATTCTGATACTCAAAGGGATTGGCGCCGCCGCTGTCCTCCATAAGGAGAACCTTGTCCTTGACCATAAAGCCAAGGGACAGAGGATAGCGGTTTTCATAGATGTGCGATGAGCCTGCGGAGTCCTTCTCCTCAAGCACCCACGCCTCGGAATTGAGGTCGCCGCCCTTCTTGATGATGTATTTTATTCCCAGAAGCGAATTCACAACGGGGGTAGATGTTCTGTAGTGGTACCTGTTGCCTGCCTCAGAGGCATAGAGCCCCAGGCGCTTGAACATTGTGGTCACCGAGACATTTGCCGCCGACGAGAACTGTGACACTCCGCGGTAGCCGTAGAGGGCACTGTCGTTAAGGGTGTAGGTCTGAGTCATCTCCGTGCGGTAGAACAGTGACTTGTCCTTCTTTGCCGTATCGTCAAGGAGCTCCCTGACCTCACTGCCGCTGGCGGGGTAGTCGCTGTAGCCTGTGGTGTCAACGGTCTTCACACCCATCTGTGCATTGCTGACGAATTCACTGAACACCGCCGCCGAAAGCGCCAGTGTGAGCAGCACATTTCTCCTTTTCGGTGTCCTGAAGGGGAATATCTTCGCCGCTATGAATATGAGCCAGAAGGCAATAGTGATGACGATGGAGCTTTTGAAAGCCTGTGAGGGCTTGAAGGCGTCACCCTCCACCATGCGGTTGAGGACGAACACCGTGACCGGGGCTATTGGCATCAGTATGAGCTGGTAAATCTTTATTCCCTTTTTGAGGATCACGTCCAGCGCCCTGAAAGCCGAAGCCGCCAGCACAAAGCTGAATATAAAGGCAAATCTGTAGGGTATCTGATTGGTGAAGTGAAAGCCGTGCCAGATGAAGTTGAGGATATTCATGTTACAGCTCACCGCGATTATGCCCAGCATTATCAGTGAGGATATCTTCTCCCTTATCTTTATGCCGAAGGACAGCAGGAACACTCCGAAGAGCATCACCGCCAGCATTCCGCAGGCAAAGTTGGGAAGTCCGTCCACCTTTGTGGGCTCATCATAGGAGAGCAGGTTTGCGAATATCTTTTTCCAGTCCTCGTAGAAAGTCATCTCCCGGGGCATGGTGTTGTTGGCACTGTATGTGAGCTGCAATCCGTAATAGGCAGGCAGGAGTATGAAGCCTCCCAGACCGATGCCCAGGACTGAGGAGCGTATCATAAGAAAGAGCTTCCTGAACCAGTTCTTTATTCCCCTGCACTCGATAATGCTTGCTGAGGCGAACATGAACACCGAGAATATACAGGTGAAGTATCCCACATAGTAGTTTGCTATGAGTGACAGCGCAAGACCGAAGGTGAACACCTTCCACTTTCCCTCGCGGCATATCATTACTATACCCATCATGACCAGAGGGAAAAGCGCTATGGTGTCGAACCACATGACGTTCCAGTAATAGCCCAGGGTGTAGCTGCAAAGGGCGTACATCACCGAGAACATACATATGCTGAAGTCCTTGCGCTTATATGTATAACGCAGGAATGTGCTGAAAAAGGCTCCTGCGAAGCCTATCTTTGCCGCCAGTATGAACGTGAGGGCGTCACGTTCATTGCCCTCGCCGAAGAACACCGAGAGCCAGTTAAGCGGGCTTGCCGCGTAATAGGATATGAGCGACAGGAAATTTGTGCCCATACCGTTTTCCCAGGAGTACAGGAATGAGCCTCCGTTTATGAGCTTCTCATGCACCACCCTGAAGAAGGGGTAGTACTGATGCCACAGGTCGACCACAAGTATCTGCCTGTCTCCGAAGGGGTGAACGCCGTAAACGCCGAAGGCGTACAGCATTATCGCAAATGGGATAAGGAACGAAAGCAGGAAGTACAGGACTCCCTTTTCGTACAGTATCCCGTAGAATTTTCCTTTTCTGAACCGCTCAAGCCGTGAGTGCCTTGCGGCTCGTTTTTCCTCTTTGTTCATTTTTTCCTCTCTTTCGTTCGTATCAGAACAGCCTTCCCAGAACTATTACTCCAGCAAGAAACAGGACGGTCACGCCCAGTGCGATATAATCGCGGGGGGCAGATTTCAGCTGTCTGAGACGTGTTCTTCCCTCTCCGCCGTGATAGCAGCGGCACTCCATAGCCGTAGCCAGCTCGTCCGCACGTCTGAATGCGGAGATGAACAGGGGCACCAGTATGGAGATGAGGTTCTTTGCTCTCGTTGTGAAGCTTCCTGTATCTATTTCGGCCCCACGGGCTTTCTGTGCGGACATTATCTTGTCCGTCTCCTCGATGAGAGTGGGGATGAATCTGAGCGCTATGGACATCATCATCGCCAGCTCATGTACGGGGAACTTTATCTTTCTGAGCGGCGAGAGCAGCCGCTCTATGGCGTCGGTCAGCGTTATGGGCGAGGTAGTATATGTCAGCAGTGAGCTTCCCATGATGAGCAGGACTATCCTCACCACCATGAATACGCTGGTATTCACGCCTTCGTCTGTTATCTTTATGAATTTCCAGTGCAGGAGCACGTTTCCGCGGCTCATGAAGAACAGGTTTATAAAGGCTGTTATCAGAAGGAAGATAAACAGCGGCTTCACGCTCTTCACGAACATTTTCAGCGGTATCTTCGACAGGAGTATTGCACCTATGGTGAAGACGGCTCCCACCGCCAGGCAGAGGTAATTTCCACCCGAAAAAAGCATTACTATATAGAGAATGGTTATCACTATCTTGAACCTTGGGTCAAGCCTGTGGATAACGCTGTCTCCGGGGAAATACTGTCCGATGGTGATATCTCTCAGCATTCAGCGTACCTCCCTTTCCTTAAGCTTGCGGAGAAGCAGGTCGCGGGCATACTCCACGGTGTAGACTTCCTTGCCGAAGTCCAGCCCCCTGCGTTTCAGCTCTCCGAAAACTCTGGTTATCTGTGGTACGTCGAGACCTATCTGAGATATCTCGTCGGCTCTTGCGAACACCTTAACCGTCTCGTCATAGCAGAAGAGCTTTGCCTTGCTCATGACAAGTATCTTGTCCGCAAAGGAGGCGATGTCCTCCATACTGTGAGAGACTATGAGGATAGTGTTCTTTGTGCGCTGATGATAGCGCTTGATATGCTCAAGTATCTTGTCCCTTCCCGCTGGGTCGAGACCTGCGGTGGGCTCGTCCAGAATGAGCACTCTCGGCTCCATAGCCATAACGCCTGCGATAGCCACACGGCGCTTCTGACCGCCCGAAAGCTCAAAGGGAGATCGCTCCAGAAGCTCCTCCGAAAGACCTATATCATTTGCGGTCTCATGGACGCGGCGCTTTATCTCAGCCTCGTCAAGTCCCATATTCCTGGGACCGAAGGCGATGTCCTTGTATACAGTCTCCTCGAATATCTGATACTCGGGGTACTGGAAAACAAGCCCCACCTTGAAGCGCACGTCTCTTATCTTGTCCTTGTCCGCCCAGATGTCTTTTCCGTCGAGAAGGACCTTTCCCGACGTAGGTCTGAGGAGTCCGTTGAAATGCTGTATGAGCGTGGATTTACCCGAGCCGGTATGACCCATGACGCCCACCATTTCGCCCTCATCTATTTTAAGGCTCACATGGTCCACAGCGGTCTTCTCGAAGGGAGTTCCGGGACTGTAGGTATATGTGAGCTCCTGTGTTTCAAGGATAGCCAATTCTATTCTCCTTTTCTTTCTTTAAACAGCCGTGCAGCTCATCCTGCGAACAGCCTTTCGATAGCTGCGGCGCACTCCTCCTCGGTGATTATCTCGGGGGATATATCGCAGCCTGCCTTTCTCAGCTCCCATGCCAGCTCAGTTACCTGGGGCACGTCGAGACCGATGGCTTTCAGCTTATCCACCTGCGAGAACACCTTCTCGGGAACATCGTCACGGACTACCTCGCCCTTGTCCATGACCACCACTCTGTCGCAGTCCGCAGCCTCGTCCATATAATGGGTTATGAGGACAATGGTTATGCCCTTTTCACGGTTCATGCGGTGTATGGTGGCGAGCACCTCCTTGCGTCCCTGGGGGTCCAGCATGGCAGTGGGCTCGTCAAGGATTATGCACTTTGGCTCCATGGCGATTATGCCTGCTATTGCCACCCTCTGCTTCTGACCGCCCGAGAGCTGGCTGGGAGAATGGAGCCTGTACTCGTACATTCCCACGGCTTTCAGACTGTCGTCCACCCGTCTGCGCATCTCCTCGTAGGGGACGCCCAGATTTTCCAGAGCGAAGGCAACGTCCTCCTCAACTATTGAGGAGACTATCTGATTATCGGGGTTCTGGAACACCATTCCCGCGCACTGGCGCAGGTCAAAGAGTCTTTCCCCGTCCTTTGTGTCTATACCGTCCACCGTTACCGTTCCCTCGGTGGGGAGCAGTATGGCGTTCAGATGTTTGGCGAGGGTGGATTTGCCGCAGCCATTGTGCCCCAGCACCGCCACGAACTCGCCCTGCTTTATGTCAAGGTCAATACCTTTCAGTACCTCGACAGGCTTTTTCTCCTCGTCGTCGGTCTCATATGAAAAGTGCAGACCCTTTATTTCGATTATATTATCCATATTTATCCCTGTTCTTCACTTTATATCGATCGTTGAGCACATCATCAGTGCTTCCTCAATAGTATCTCCGATGACCTGCACCTGATAGTACTCGCTGTCGGAAACGAAGATCATCGCATTAAAGCTCCAAAAGCCGTCATGGCTCAAGTCATCTTTCAGATAATAGACGTCACAGCCGTTTATCTGCCTGTAATAGACCTCGGAGCTGAACCTAAGTTCAAATTCCTTTGCAAGCATAGCCGTCTCAAAGCTTTCGGCATTGCTGTCGGTGCGCATTTCACTTGTCAGAGAAAGCACCGCCTTATACATTGAAAGCTGGCTCCCGTCATATTCTATGCCCAGTTCCCTGAAAGCCTCTGCCACTGCCTCCTCGGTTATCTCGGGAAAGCTGTAATTCATGTAAAAGCCGTTCTCACTTTCCATTTTCTCGACTATGTAAGCCGTTCTGAAGCTGTCCTCCTTGCCGTAGCACGTCTTTACATAGGAAGGCCACATCTCTGTTTCCTCAAGGTCGGGAGGTATCCTCAGGCTTACCCTCTCGTAGGATATTTCCTTCCAGTCTTCAGGTATATTGTCATATTCGGGCAGGGGCTTCGGAGTTATATCAACGCCCTCCTCAGCATCGCGCCTTTTAAGTTCCCTATATTCTTCATTATCGGGATCTGTTGTCTCTGCCTCTGTGGTATCTTCTTCGGAAGCAGCTGTGGTCTCATTCACTGCGCCGCTGTCCTCTTTTTTACTGCCGCAGGATGCTGCGGAAAATGCCATTACAGCGGCTGCTGCGATAATTGCCATAAATGCTTTTTTCATATTATATCCTTTTTACTTTAAGTTAGCTATTTCCTCGGCTGTGGATACGACGGGCTTGCCGTCCTTGTCGGTCAGTACGCACAGACCGCCCGAATAACCGTCCTTGCGGTAGAGGTAGTTAACGCCTGTTTCCTTATCCACCCATATCTCGGTCTCTACAAGCTTGCCCTGTGAATATGTCTTGACGAATCTTTCATTTTTTGCCATGGTTATTACTCCTTTGTTTACTGTGATGTGGTTTTGTGATGTTTTTCGCGTATGTGCATTTATAGCAAGCCGCGCAGCAGCACGGCATATGGCTGTGGATATGCGGAAGGCTTTACTTTGCCTCCCAGATAGCGGTAGAGCCGCAGGGAAGCGTCATTCCCGTGGACTTAACGGGAAGACCTATCTCATCGAAGCTTACCCTGCCGCCGAACCTGTCGGTGAGGACGCTTCCGAGGATATATCCCATTACCGAGGGAGAAAGTCCCGTGGTATAGCTGTTTATCAGGAAGAAAAGCGGCTCATCGGAGAGAACTCCCGAACAGAGCTTCACCAGGTCATAGACGCAGTTTTCCAGCTTCCAGACCTCTCCTCCCGGACCTCTGCCGTAGCTTGGCGGGTCCATTATGACCGCGTCATACTTGCGTCCGCGGCGTATCTCACGGGCGATGAACTTCTCACAGTCGTCCACTATCCAGCGGACGGGCTTATCGGAAAGTCCCGAAGCAGCGGCGTTGTCACGCGCCCACTGCACCATGCCCTTTGAGGCGTCAACGTGGCAAACGGAGGCACCTGCCGCCGCACAGGCGAGAGTAGCTCCGCCCGTATAGGCAAAGAGGTTGAGGACGTTTATCTCACGCCCTGCGTTCCTTATCTTATCCGCCATGAAGTCCCAGTTCACAGCCTGCTCAGGGAAAAGTCCCGTGTGCTTGAAGCCCGTGGGGCGGATATTGAAGGTAAGGTCTCCGTAGCTTATATTCCAGGACTCCGAAAGCTTTCTGCGGAACTCCCACTTGCCGCCGCCCTGATTTGAGCGGTGGTAGTGACCGTCCGCATTCTTCCACAGGGGGTCGGTGCGCTCGGTCTTCCAGATTATCTGGGGGTCGGGACGGACAAGGCTGACGCCGCCCCATGTTTCCAGCTTCTCGCCGTCGGAGGCATCCAGTATGATATAGTCCTTCCAGTTGTTTACTGTTCTCAAAATAAATGCTCCTTAGTGTTATTCCTCAAGGTAATTTTTCACCCATATACAGCCCGCTATGGCGGCTATGGCTATCAGCGCCAGCAGGATAAGTCCAGCTATCGCCGCAATATTCATGGCAAGCTGCCTTCTGGGGTGAAAGTCCCTGTAGGGTATCCCATCGGGATATGCGGCATACTCGTCATTGAGCTCCTTGCAGAGGTCGCTGTGCTGCGGATAAGTCTCTGCAAAATACTTAGCAAACTCCGCGTTATCCCGTATCTTTTTTCTTACGCAGAAGTCGTTGAGGGCTGCTGCCCCTAACTTTATGGGGATATTCAGCAGCAGCGCCAGAGCTATATTGATAAGTCCCTTTTTCAGACCTATGCTGTTTACATTTATGACCACGGCGCCGAAGGTGAATACTGCCAGGAATATCCCCAGGTATTCCAGCGCCGCAGCAAGGCCGCTCTCCTTATAGTACCAGTAGCTCAGCGACACATGATATCCGCCCGTCATGACGTGTTCAGCGCCCAGACGTTCTCTTTTCTTCATGGCTTATACCTTATATGCGCAGGTGTCCTTGATGGTCTGTGCTATCTCCACAGCCATATCGTTGATGCGCCCGAAGTCAGCGCCCTCTATGAGGATACGGACGATGGGCTCCTTGCCGCTCTCGCGGATGACCAGTCTTCCCTCGTCCCCAAGCTCCCTGCCGAAGCTTTCTATGAGCTCAGTGATGTCCTTTTCATTTTTCCAGAGCTCCTTGTAGTGGGGGTGTATCTTCACATTCAGCTTCACCTGGGGGTATCGGGGCATATCTCCCGACAACTCACTGAGGGGACTGCCCTTTTCCTTCATTATGCTCAGCAGCCTTACGCCTGCCAGCTGACCGTCGCCTGTGCCGGAATCGTCAAGGAAGATGATATGTCCGTCGGGCTCGCCGCCCAGCTTATAGCCGCCCTCCAGCATACGCTCAAGGACGTACCGCGTACCTGTGCCCGAGCTCACCAGCTTTATGCCGTGATCGGAGGCGTATCTGCGGAAGCCCAGGGTACTGCCTGCGGTGACCACAGCGGTATCCTTGAAAAGGTTCCCCTTTTCCTTCATATACAGGGCAAAGATGGCAAGCTGTCTGTCGCCGTCCACCAGTTCGCCCTTTTCATCAACGGCAATGCACCTGTCTGCGTCGCCGTCGAAGGCAAGTCCGCAGCAGCAGCCGTTGTCTATAACTGTTTCCATGAGGCGGTGTACGTTGGTACTTCCGCACTCTCTGTTGATGTTGGTGCCGTCGGGCTTGTCGGCGATGACAATGGTCTCCGCACCCAGCGCCGTGAACAGCTTTTCCGCGGTAACAGCCGCGCAGCCGTTGGCGCAGTCCAAAGCCACCTTCATTCCGCTGAGGTCAGCCCCTGTCAATTCCTTTATATGCTGTATGTACTCCTCAGCAGCCTTCTCGCCGTGGATTATCCTTCCCACATCTTCGTGGGACTTCAGCTTTATCTCACCGGGAACAGTCAGCACCAGCCTTTCGATCTTCTCCTCAGCATCCTCCATGAGCTTGCAGCCCTTTGCGGAGAACAGCTTCAGACCGTTATACTCGGCGCTGTTGTGGCTTCCCGAGATCATTATGCCTCCGTCGGCACCGTGGGCACCGATAAGATATGTCACCCCGGGGGTGGGAACTGTTCCCAGCAGCTCGGCATCTGCTCCCACAGAGCATATGCCTGCACAGACCGCTGCCTCCAGCGCATCTGAGGACAGTCTTGTATCCTTGCCCACAAGTATCTTCGTCTTTCCGCTCTCTTTTTTTGCAAGCACCAGTGCAGCGGCGCGTCCCGTCTGCATTGCCAGCTCGCAGGTGAGGTCGGTGACGGCGATACCTCGCGGACCGTCGGTACCGAAAAGTTTTGCCATTGCGGAGTCTCCTTCCGTGGTTTACGGGAGCTGATCCGGGGAGATCTCCCCGCTCCCGATTATTTTGTATACTGCTATGGGACGGCGCTTTCCCGCCACCTCCTCCAGGTCTCTGCAGAGCTCCTCGCGGATGCAGGTGTTGTAGCTGTTATAGACCAGTATACCGTTATCCTGCCTGATGCAGAAAACGGTGTGGATAGTGGAGAGGAAGGGCTTTTTCGTCCAGTATGTGATTATGTAAGACCTTGCGTCGTCGGGGTATTTTGAGCGTTCAAACTCAACGCCGAAATGCTTCAGCGCCTTGCCTATCCTGTAGGCATTACAGCCGAAAAAGCCCAGCAGCACGCGGAATCGCTCCATATAGAAGGCGATATCCTTCAGTGGACGGGGCTTTTTCAGATAGACAAGTGCATTGTGTACCGCTATGACCTCGCAGCCGTTGAAGCTCATGTGACAGATGCCGTATCTGAACTGTGCCACGATACCCCTGCCCTGTCCGTTTATCATCTCCCCGAAGGGAAGCTGCCGGTCGATAGACTCATTATGTCTGAGATTATATCTCCTCGAACCTTTTATAAGCATATTCAAATCCTCGTCTCCCCTGTGGGAGCATTGTCAGAAGCTCATCTGTCCTTCATCGGCAGAAGCTGCCTGCTCCGGCGGCACTATGCCAAGGTGCTCATAGGCAAGCCTTGTAGCCACTCTGCCTCTGGGAGTCCTGCCCAGGAAGCCCAGCTGCATAAGGAAGGGCTCGCACACGTCCTCCAGGGTAACGCTCTCCTCATTGATAGCCGAGGCGAGGGTCTCAAGTCCCACAGGTCCGCCGCCGTAGCCCTTGATTATCATCTCAAGCATACGCCTGTCCAGTCCGTCAAGACCGAGGTGGTCTATCTCAAGGCGGCTCAGTGCGATGGAGGCTATCTCCTGCGTTATCTGACCGTTGCCCATGACATCTGCGAAGTCGCGGACACGCTTCAGGAGCCTGTTTGCTATTCTCGGCGTGCCTCTTGCTCTGCCTGCTATCTCTGCGGCGCCGTCAGCTGTACATGGTATGCCCAGTATCATTGAGCTCCTGCGGACGATGTCCGTTAGCTGCTCTTTGGTATAGAGCTCCAGTCTGTGGATAACGCCGAAGCGGTCGCGGAGAGGCGCCGAGAGCTGTCCTGCTCTGGTGGTGGCGCCGATGAGGGTAAAGGGCTTCAGATCCATTCTTATTGAACGGGCTGAGGGTCCCTTGCCGATGATTATATCTATTACCCTGTCCTCCAGGGCGGGGTAGAGTATCTCCTCTACCGCACGGGACAGTCTGTGTATCTCGTCGATGAAAAGCACATCGTTGTCGGAGAGACTGGTCAGCAGCGACACAAGGTCTCCCGGCTTTTCAATGGCAGGACCTGTGGTGACTCTGAGATTTACCCCAAGCTCGTGAGCTATTATGGAAGAAAGGGTAGTCTTTCCGAGTCCGGGAGGTCCGTACAGAAGCACATGGTCCAGGGGTTCGTTCCTGCGCTTTGCAGCCTCGATATATATGGCAAGGTTTTCCTTTACCTTGTCCTGTCCGATATAGTCGTGAAGGGTCTGTGGGCGGAGACTGAGCTCAGCCTCGCTGTCCTCCGCGGTATTCTCGGGAGTTATTATTCTGGGAGCGAACTCCATATCCTCTGTCTGTATCAAATAAACACCTCTGAATTATTTCTCGAAAAATCTCTTTTTGCGGACATAGAAGGGCTCTACGGTCTCCGCAGCCTTCTTGCCCATATCCTGCTCATAGCTGATAAAGCACAGATGCTCGTTTGCCTTTACGGTCTTGGAGAGGTACTTTGAAAGGGGCACAAAGAGCTTTCTGGTGCTTCCCATCATATCCAGGACTATGAGAATCTGGGGCTTTTCGCAGCCCTTTATCATCTCCATGATGAAGGCGCGGTCAACGTTGGGCTGCTTTGAAAGGAACTTGCTTGCAGCCTTGACGATATGTCCCACCTCATGCTCTACGGGGCGGTAGCTGATGATGTCCGCTTCGTTGTAGGAGATAGCCTTGATCTTGAGATTGCGGGCTATCATGAGAATGCTCTTTATCTCCTGTGATGAGAACTCCTTGCCGTAGGAATTGGGGTTCAGCACAGCGGATACCGACTGTATGAGGTCGAAAAGTCTCAGACAGTTTATCTTATAGCAGTCAACATAGCGCTTGGCGAACTGCTGGAGGGCGCGGTAGCTGGTGAAGAAGGGGATAAAGATATCGCCGTCGGGGTTCTGGGTGGTTATCAGCTCAAGCTGAATACCGCCTTCTGCTCTGCCGCGCTCCTGCTGAACAGGGTTCTTGCAGATAACATAGACGTCGCTTTTGATGAGCGTCTGAAGGAACAGGGCGCGTTTTGAGGGGTCTTTTATTGCTGCTTTCAGCAATTCATCAAGATTCATCATAACAGTAACCATCCTTGTAACATATTTTTGAGTTTAACGCATATTCTTTGCTGTCATCAATCTCAGAGTTTCCTTTATAAGCTCCTGTGTGCTGAGGGAGGGATCCAGCTTGCCGAGTATGGGAGCTGTTTCACCCTGTGAGTAGCCCAGCACCATAAGGGCTTCCAGAGCTTCGGACACTGCCGATGAGGCTGCGCCCGAGGGGATATTCGCAAATTCCGCAGCGTCGCCGCCAACGCTGCCGCTTATGGACTCGGAGGATATCTTGTCCTTGAGCTCAAGGACTATCCTCTGTGCAGTCTTTGCTCCTATGCCCTTTGTCTTTGTGAAAGCCTTGCTGTCTCCCGAAGCCACGAGAAACGCAAACCTTTCCGGGGTCAGGTCCGAGAGTATGGCCGTTGCCGCTTTTGGTCCTACTCCCGAAACGGAGATGAGCAGCTTGAAACAGCTCAGCTCCTGCTGTGTGGCAAAGCCGAAGAGCTCCACCACGTCCTCCCTGACGTAGAGATAGGTGTATAGCATCGCTTCGCTGCCTATCTCGCCCAGCTGTGCGACCGTATTGTATGAAGTCCTGCAGCCATATCCTACTCCGCCGCATTCCACAACGGCAAAGCCCAGTTCCTTGACTGTCAGTTTTCCTCTTACGCTGTATATCATTTTATCACCTTTTGAACGGAATATCGTCAGTTCCACCTGACGGAATGGCCGTGACAGATAGCTATGGCAAGAGCGTCCGCAGCGTCATCGGGCTTAGGTATCTGTGCCAGCCCCAGAAGCTGCTTCGTCATTTCCATGACCTGTTTTTTCTCCGCCTTTCCGTATCCGACTACCGACTGCTTGACCTGAAGGGGGGTATACTCCGACACCGGGACTTTCCTCATTGCCGCCGAAAGAACGGTTATACCTCTCGCCTGTGCCACGTCGATGGCAGTCTTCTGGTTGGTAGTGAAATAGAGACGCTCTACGGCCATACAGTCGGGAGAGAATTTGTCGAAAATGAATTCGATGTCCTCGTGTATAGCCCTGAGCCTTTCGGGGAAGGGAGTTCCCGCCTCGGTGAGCACTGCTCCGTACTCAACGGGTGTGAACCTTATGCCATCGTAGTCCAGCACGCCGAAGCCCACTATGGCATACCCCGGGTCTATGCCTAAAATCCTTATCTTTTTCACTGTTTTTTCCTGTACATTTGTTAAAATCTTCACATGGATATAGCTTCTCACTATATTCTATATCATTATACCACAGAACACTTGTGATTTGCAATATATTTATCCTTTTTTTATTGATTTCTACAAAAATAAATGCTATAATATGTGAGGTATATCAATTCGAGCCTTCAGCCCTGCGGTCTTGCCGGCACATAAGGACTTACGGCTCAAATCGGAGGTATTTTTTATGGATCTTAAACAGCTTCGTGACGGCATTGATGACATCGACAGCAGCATTCTTTCCCTCTTTATGAAGCGCATGGAGCTCTGCAAGGGCGTCGCTGACTACAAGAAGGAGCACGATATGCCCGTTTTTCAGGGCGGACGCGAGCAGCAGGTCATCGACCGCATCAAAGAGCTGACAGGGGATAAAAATCTTGAGAAGGGCACAGCTGCCCTTTTTACCACTATCATGGATATAAGCAAGATACTCCAGAACCGCACTATCCTGGCAGGAGCTCCCGACTATGAGTTCTCCGCTCCCGACTTTGCAGGAGCAAAGACAGTGGGCTGTCAGGGCACCTCGGGCGCCAACTCTGAGGTGGCTGCAAGGTCTGTATTCGGTGACCGCAGCTTCACCTTCTACCCCTCCTTCGAGGACGTTTTCAGAGCGGTCAGCGACGGTGAGATAGACTACGGCGTTCTCCCCGTTCAGAACTCCACCGCAGGCTCGGTAAACAGCACCTACGACCTCATGGCAAAGTACCCCGTGTACATCGTCAGGGAGGTCATCATTGAGATAAACCACTGTCTCGCCGCAAAGAAGGATATGCCTCTTTCTCAGGTGAAGAAGGTATACTCACACCCCCAGGCGCTGGCACAGTGCGAGACCTTCCTCCGCAAAAACGGTCTCAGGACCTCTGAGTACGCAAACACGGCAACTGCCGCGGAAAAGGTCATGGACAGCGACGAGGACATTGCAGCTATCTGCTCGGTACAGTGCGCGGAGCAGATGGGTATGACCATTCTCGCAAAGGATATAGCCGACGTCTCCGTAAACCGCACTCAGTTCATAGTAATATCAAAGGATATGCAGGTGGCGGAGGACTCGGATTCCGTTTCCGTAATGCTGGCTATCCCCCATACAGAGGGTAGTCTTTACCGACTCCTAACCAAATTCTATGTGAACGATATGAACCTTATCCGTATCGAGAGCCGACCTATCCGTGACGGCAGCTTCAACGTCCTCTTCTTCCTGGATTTCAGCGGCAGACTCACAGACCCCAACGTAAAGGCAGTTCTCCGCGACCTTGAGGAGAACCTTGAGACCTTCCGATGTATAGGCACATTCAAAAGCGAATAAAGGAGACATCTATGTCCGATAAATTCTTTTCACTTCTTGACAGAAACAGCTTTGTATTTCTTGACGGCGGCATGGGCACCATGCTCCAGGCTCACGGGATAAAGACAGAACATATACCCGAGCTTCTCAATATCACAGACCCGGAAGCTATAATGAAGATACACCGCCTCTATGTGGAGAGCGGTGCGGATATCATCTACTCCAACACCTTCGGCGCAAACCGCTTCAAGCTTTCGGGAAGCGGCTATTCCGTTGATGAGGTAGTCTCCGCCGGTGTTGCCAATGCACGTAAAGCCGCGGCAGGACGCGCCCTCACGGCTCTGGACTTAGGTCCCATAGGACAGCTCCTTGAACCTGCGGGAACACTGAAATTCGAGGAGGCATATGAGGTCTACAAGGAGCTTGTACTGGCAGGAAAGGACGCCGACCTCATCGTGATCGAGACCATGACCGACCTCTATGAGGTAAAGGCTGCTCTCCTGGCTGCAAAGGAAAACTCCGACAAGCCCGTGCTTGTGACCATGACCTTTGAGGAGAATATGCGTACCTTTACTGGTGTTTCTCCCGAGTGCATGGTGGCAGTGCTGGAGGGTCTGGGTGCAGACGCCATCGGCGTAAACTGCTCGCTGGGTCCCGAGGAGCTCTTCCCCGTCCTTGACAGGATATGTGCACTTACCTCTCTGCCCGTTATAGCCAAGCCCAATGCAGGTCTCCCTGACCCTGTGACAAATGAGTACAATGTAGGCCCTGTGGACTTTGCAGAAAGCGCAGTAAAGCTTGCAAAGGCAGGTGTTACCATATTCGGCGGCTGCTGCGGCACCACACCTCAGCACATCTCCACTATGATAGAATCTCTTTCGGGCATGGAGAGACAGCCCCGAAAGATAGTACGTGCAAGCATAGCCTGCTCAGCGGTGAACTGCGTGAATATAAACCAGCCCCGTGTTATCGGCGAGCGTATCAATCCCACAGGCAAGAAGCGCTTCAAGGAGGCTCTCCTCGCCCACGATGTGGACTATATCCTCGGTCAGGCAGTTGAGCAGATACACGCAGGCGCAGAGATACTGGACGTAAATGTTGGACTCCCCGGCATCGACGAGAAGGAAATGATGGTAACAGCTGTTAAGGCTATACAGAGCGTATGTGACACTCCCCTTCAGCTTGACTCCACTATCCCCGGGGTGCTTGAGGCAGGTCTCCGCGTATACAACGGAAAGCCCATTGTAAACTCGGTAAACGGCGAGAACGACTCCCTCGACACTATACTCCCCATCGTTAAGAAGTACGGTGCATCGGTGGTGGGACTTACCCTTGACAAGGGCGGTATCCCCAAGACTGCCGACGGACGCTTCGCCATTGCGGAGAAGATACTCCGCCGCGCCATGGAATACGGCATACCAAAGGAGGACGTTTTCATCGACTGCCTTACCCTGACGGCTTCTGCCGAGCAGGACGGCGTTATGGAGACTCTCAATGCACTTCACAGAGTAAAGACAGAGCTGGGACTGAGAACAGTCCTGGGCGTTTCAAATATATCCTTCGGACTGCCAAACCGCGAGCTCATCACCCGTACCTTCCTCACAATGGCGCTCCACAGCGGTCTGGACCTTCCTATCATCAACCCAAATATTGAGGGCATAATCGGCGCAGTAAGAGCATACAGGCTCCTTGCGGGGATAGACCGCAACTCCGCGGATTTCATAAGCATCTACGCACAGGACGACAGCGCTCCCAAGGCTCCTGCCCCCGCAAAGGACAAGAGCTCCCCCGACCTTGTGTACTCGGTGGAGAACGGTCTGAAAAACAACGCCGTAAAGGCTGCGGAGGCTCTCATGGACACCGTTGACCCCATGGAGATAATCAACGGCTATCTTATCCCTGCCCTGGACAGTGCAGGCGCTAAATTCGAGAAGGGCAAGATATTCCTCCCTCAGCTCATACTCACCGCAGAGGCGGCGCAGGCGTGCTTTGAGGTCATAAAGACAAAGCTCTCGGCAGCAAACAGCGAAAGCGTCTCCAAGGGCAAGGTGGTGCTCACCACTGTCCACGGAGATATACACGATATAGGCAAGAACATCGTCAAGGTCCTCCTTGACAGCTACGGCTTCACGGTCATAGACCTTGGCAAGGACGTTCCTCCCGAGACTATCGTGGAAGCCGCCATACAGCACAAGGTCAGCCTTGTGGGACTGTCGGCACTGATGACCACTACTCTCGGCGCTATGGCTGAGACTATCCGCCAGCTCAACGAAAAATACCCCGAATGCAAGACCGTTGTGGGCGGAGCTGTTCTCACAGCTTCATATGCCGAGCAGATACACGCGGATTTCTACGCCAAGGACGCCAAGCAGACCGTTGATATAGCATCAAAGGTCTACGGCGCGTGAGCCTTTAGCCATTAGCCGTCAGCTTGCAGGGCGGATACTATCTGCCTGCAATAATGCAGATAATGTAGGGAACGGCTCTCCTGCTGATCTCTAAATGAGGTATACCATGAATGAAAAAAATGAGCAAAACCACTTGATGAGTAAAAAACTTTTTATAATTTGCTCGGGGTTACTATTTGTCTTAGTTCTTATTTTCGGGATAATTTTACTGTTCAAAAATATGCTCTTCAAACCTGCGATATTAAATAAAGCAACGTTCTCAGAGGCGGATAAGAACATAATTGCAGAGGAACTTGATATTTCCGCTGATAAATTCACTGTAGAAAAAATGAGATTCACACATGCCAAAGACTCATATTTCTGCATTACCGTAAAGACCTCTTCTCTTGAACTTCTTGATTCATATGAATTTCAGGGAAATGATAATTACAATAACCGACCAAAATACTTAAAAAGAGACATTAATGACCCTCACAACAATATTGTTTGTACTGTAATATCAAACGAGCCTTATGAGCTTGATTTTGAACTGCATAACTGGAATAAAAACTTTACGGTATAATAAAATGAGATTATCTTAGAATATGCAAAAAAGCAGCCTACATGGGCTGCTTTTTTCGTACACACGAAGGCATACATAAAAAGGAACGCCGAGGCGGCGTTCCCTACTGTTTTGTCTTATGGGCTTTCTCGTAGACCTTTCCGATGACGAATGCCGCTACGTCCGCAAATACCGAGGCTATACGCATTACCAGCACGAACAGCACTATCCTGTCCGCATAGCTGTCTCCGCAGACAAAGAGCATAACGCCCTCTCTTATACCGATACCGCCGGGAGCTCCGGGGGTCACGAAGCCTATTATCCACGCGAACATGAAGGCTCCCGTAAGTGCTGTAAGCTCCCCTGTGCCTGCCTGAGGAACTATGAGCCAGAGACAGGTAAAGTACATGGCTGCCGACACCAGATTGTGTACGAAATAGTAGAATATGCCAAAGAGGAGCTGAGGACGTCTCTCTTTGCTGAATGCCTTTGCATACCGTGAAAGATAGGAGCTTACCCTGTCCCTGAACTTCAGCCTTATGACTATTGCCCCGGCTGCAAGCACCGCTATGCCCACGGCTGCCACGATGAGGAGGTTCCGTCCGTATTTCGACATGAGCTCCGCTATCCTTCCGCCCAGCAGCACCACTGAGATGATGCCTGTCCAGAACACGCAGAACAGCACATCAAGTATGGTAGCGCAGGCTACGTCCACATGGCTTATATTCATATCCGCCGCCAGCTGATTTCTTCCCACATACTGGAACACATTGCCGGGGAGGTACTTGTATATGTTGGACCTTGTAAACACGGGCATCGCCGCTGAATAGGGTATCTTCTGCCCCGAAAGGGAGCGCGTGAACATGAGCCAGGACCAGCAGGCTATGACTATCTGTGCGGTCTGTATGACCAGTCCCACCGCAAAAGCAACGATGACACGGGGTGAGCTGAGATCCGACAGCTTTATGTCCATGTCGATTATCTTCTTCACCACAAATGCCAGTGCGGCTATAACAACGAGATGACCTGCCAGCTTCAGGAGCTTTTTGACGTTTATCTTATCCTTCATGGCGCATTGCCTTCTCATAGAGCTCTTCGATGTTATCCACCATCTTGTCCCAGGAGCGTCTGTCAGCCTCCGCGCGGACGCACTTTGTCATTTCATCAGCATTTCCCTCGCTGAAGAACCTCTTTACTGCCTCTGCAAGGGCGTGGGGATCCTTCGGAGGGACGATATAGCCTGTCTTGCCCTCGTCCACCACCTCGGGGATACCTCCCACATCGGTGACTATAACGGGCTTGTCGAAGCCGTATGCCATCTGGACGATACCGCTCTGGGTCGCCGATTCATAGGGAAGAACAACTATATCGCAGGAGGCGAAGTACTTCTCTATCTCCTCGTCGGGGATATAACCGTCAACTATCTTGATATTGCTCTCTGCTCCGCCCTTCTTTATCAGCTCCATGTATGAGTCCTTGTCGTCGCGGAACTCGCCAACTACCCAGAGCTCTATATTTGAGTCATACTTCACGATCTCGGGCATTGCCTTTATGATGTGGCGGAGTCCCTTATACTCGCGGACAAAACCGAAAAACAGCAGTATCTTCTTCTCGGGGGCGATACCTGCTGCCTTTCTCCCCTCCTCCACGGTCAGGTGGTGGAGGTTGTACTGATTGTGTACGGGAAGGTCAGCCGCCTTGAAAATTGGGTCAGACTTGATAAGCTTTAAGTCCTCGGCGTCAGATTCGGAATGTGTGATATAAGCCGAACCGCGCTTCAGTGCGAACCTTGCCAGAGTCTTCTGCATGGGGAAGTTCTCATGAGGAAAGACGTTGTGGCAGATGAAGATGCGGGGTATCTTTCTCAGCATGAATGAAAGACAGCCGTAGCAGGGTGCGAAATAGGGATGCCACCAGTGTATGACTATGAAGTCGGGGCGCATCTTCCTGATTTTTCTCGCCGTATTTATCCAGTTGAATGGATTTGCAGTATTTATCAGGAACTGCGCATCGTCTATCTTGAAAAGGCTGTTGCTGTAGTCCTTCTGGGGCTTTCTGAAAAGGAGCTTGGGGTACTGCATCTTATAGGAGACAGTCTTAACATTAAAGCGCTTTTTCAGGCTGTTTATCATAGTCGCGGTGTTATAGGCGATACCTCCCTTATAGGGGTAAACGGGACCTATCATAACCACTTTTTTTCTCTTTTTCTTCTCGCTCATTTCTCATCCACCTTTTCCGCAGAGCGCCTCTGCTCCTCGTCGCTCTTTCCGCACTCTATCTTTCTCACTCTGTACTGAACGTCCTCAAGGAGCTTGCGGTTGGAGGCGATGGTGTCGCCGAGAAGTCCGAGAGTCACGGTCTGGAAGCCCATCATCAGGAGTATAGCCGTCAGGATAAGGGACTGAACGTGACCGTCGCCCTCTCCCATAGCCATGAGTATCAGGAAGCGCACTCCCAGTACAGCACCGATAAGGAGCAGTACAAAGCCTAAGGTCATGAAGAACTTGAGGGGCTTGTACATTACGAAGGAGCGCGTGATGACAGTTGATGAACGCTTCATGTAGCGCCACATACTTGAGAAAAGACGTGAGGGTCTGGTCTCGGGGTTGGTCCTTATGGGCACCGATGTCATGGCAGTCTTGTTATTGCCTGCCTGGATTATAGTCTCAAGGGTGTAGGTGTACTCGTTTACAACATTGAGTCTCAGTGCAGCCTCACGGGAATAGGCTCTGAAACCGCTGGGAGCGTCGGGGATATCTGTGCCCGAAGCCACGCGCACAACCCAGCTTCCCAGGTGCTGGAACTTCTTCTTTTTCCATGAGAAATGCTCGGTCTGGTCAATGGGTCTCTCGCCGATGACGATATCAGCCTTCTCGTCGAGAATGGGGCGGACTATCTTCTCGATATCGGCGCCGCAGTACTGATTGTCGGCGTCGGTGTTGACGATTATATCCGCACCCAGGTGGAGACAGGCGTCGATGCCTGCCATAAAGCCCTTGGCAAGACCCTTGTTGCACTTGAACGAAACTATATGGTGGAAGCCCAGCTCCCTTGCGCGGGCAACTGTATTATCGCGGCTTCCGTCATTAATGATAAGATATTCTATGGTGTCGATACCGTCTATATGCCTGGGCAGGTCATTATAAGCGAGCTCAAGGGTCTCCTCCTCGTTATAGCATGGTATCTGTATGATAAGCTTCATTTTATCTCAGTTCCTTTCTTTATGAGGCTGGCGAAAAACGTACAGAGCTGACAGGAATGCCCAGCTCGCGGTTATCGTTGGGATTTGAAAGCGAAGCGCTCCACAGCGGGGCACGTATCTCAAGGATATTCTCGCCCTCAAGCACCTGGTCCTCCTCAGCGCTGAAATGGAGGGGCTGACCGTTGTTCTCCTGTGTTATTGCCTGTGTGCCTATCTCCTCGCCGTTGAGCAGGAGGGTAACCTCTACCTTGTCTTTGCCTATTTTATCAAGAGGGATGCCGCAGCCCATCTCCATGGTGATATCATAATCTCCCGGATAAAGGCCGCATTCCACCTGTGCCTCCTCGCTGTCGGTCCAGCAGAAGCTTATCTCCAGCGCACCGAAGCCGCTCATCTTGGCGTAGTCGCCCTCGGCGGTATAGATAAATCTGTATTTATCGTAGGAGTAAAGGTGTATCTCCTCAAGGAAGCTGTAGAAGAATTTCGGCATGGGTACGATAGTTCCCGTATTTACCATATCGTCCTCGATGTGGTGTATCTTGTTGGAGTATACAGCGGTGTAGTCCTCCTCGTCCAGTATATCCTTGGTAATTACCATTACCCTTCCGTATCTTGCGGCAAGTCTGTCAAGCTGCTCAGGGTCTCCTGTATCCTCGGGGATAACGTGAGCACCTGTCATGCTCCTTATGGGGAGCCACAGCCTTGAGGCGTAATCGTTGGAGATGACCACACATTCGTCCTCCTCGATGAAGTCCGCAAGGTCGCTGAGAACGCTCCACTCGATACGGGTATCGTCCTTGTGCCAGATGAGGTAGGCATCATATCTTGCGATGAACAGGAATGATGCCGCAGCCGCCGGTATGAGCAGCTTTCCGCCGAAGCGGTCCAGAGCAAGTCCGCTGAAGAGTATGCCCACAGGTATAAAGGGCGCAAGATAGCGTGAGAAGTAGAAGTAATAGCGTATCTCATAGCGCAGGAAGGCTGAGTAGATGAGTACGCAGTAGAAGAACATGATGAACACCACAAGACGCTGCTGCGACTCTGCAAAGAACTTCACGAAGATAAGTGCAGAAACTATTGCAAGAGGCATCACAAGGAAGCCCACATTCGCGCAGAAGCCCCAGAGTGTGACATGGCTTGCGGACTCCCAGTCACTGTATGTCATGAAGGCCTTTATGATGATGTACGCACAGGGCAGTATTATCAGCAGTCTCAGCAGAAGTCCGAAAAGCTTCGATGAAGAAGCCTTTTTCAGGAACTTCTTCTGTGAGAAGTCCTTCTTTGTCAGCTTCTTCACTATGAGGTCAAAGATGATGACAGCGACAAATGCCGCAGCTGAACCCGCAATTACCACTGTGGTGATATTGTGTACTCCTATGCCTCCCACAAAGAGGGGGCTGTAGTTGTTCATGGTGTAGAAGGGCTGCACCTGCTTCATCATGAAGAAGCTTGCCAGATATCCTGCCACTGTAACGGGCATGAGCACCGCATACTGGCGCTCTCTTGTGAACACATACATTCCGCCGTATACCATGATGAACATTGGAAGCATGGTGTACAGGGATACATGATAGCAGCCGAAAACTGCCACAGGGATCACGGACATCCACCGCTGCTTGCTGTCCTCATCGGTGATGAAGTAGAGGAAGACCGCAGGCACCAGGGTGAGCATTATCTCTGTAAGGGAGGATTTCGCCGTCCATATGATAACGGGAGCCAGCGCCGTAAGCGCACAGACGCAGGCAGAGGTGGTCTTTTTAAGCTTGAGTGAACGGGTAATGAAGTATATGATGAAGATAAGGCACACATAAAGTATGGTCTCGAAGTCCTCCATATGCTCCATGCCGAATATGCTTCCCCACATGGCAAGCAAAGCCGAATATGTAGGGATACCGTGGATTATTCCCGATGATTCGCCAATACTCCTGTCATAAACAGTATCGGGATATTCCGCGTGGGGGATATCATATCCCGCCAGCTTGCTGTGGATATTGTACTTAAGAGTAGCCTTTTCACTCTCGTCGGTGACCTCATGATACTCTGTTATATCCTTCTGGCGCTTGGTATCGCCGTTCATGAAGAGTATGGCCTGTGTCTGGTACACTCCCTGATCCTGACCCATGCCGAAGAACTCGTTCTTGGTGGTGACAAGGGGAAGTGCAAGAAGGCTGATTATCAGGGGTATGAGCATATCCTTCACGGAAAGGTCATGCCTGAATATGTGCTTCCAGCGGAAGGGCTTGCTCCTGCGCAGGAAGACTGCCAGCACAAACACCGCTATACTTACCGCAGCGGCTCCGAAGCCTGTGCGGAACACGGTATACTTGTCTATGACGAAAAGTCCCATGCTGACAAAAATATGGATGAAGAACCACATAACAGTTCCCATGATGACGCCCTCGATAAGGTTCTTGTTCCTGAACCATACCACGCCGCCAAGCATACTGAATATAACTCCGACTAAGCATATCGCAGCAAATAACATCTAATACTTTCGCTCCTTGCAGATATTGTTTATCATCTCGCTGAAATTGCGCATTATCACTTCCCAGCGGTAGTTTTCCTCCACATAGGCTTCGGCATTTCTGCGCATTATCGCGTACTCCCTGTCATGGGAGAACACATAGTCAAGTATGCCCTCGAACTCGAAGTAATCGGTATAGTAGAGACCGCCGTTGCTCTTTACGCAGTGTCCTTTAAGCACCTCGCAGCCGCCGTTTACGATAACGGGGACGGAGAGGGTCATAGCCTCCAGAACGGAAATGGACAGGCTCTCGAACCTTGAGGGCAGCACAAGGCATTTTGCCCCGGATATGCCGCTGAACTTGTCCTCCTCGCTGACGAAGCCGAGGCTGATTATGTCCTTATGCTTCGGTATCTCGCAGACGGGCTTGCCCATGAGCACCAGCTTCAGCGTACTGTCGGGACGGCGCTTCTTGTATTCAAGGAAGTATCTGAACATCTCAGGGCAGCATTTGCCCTCGTCGATACGTCCCACGTATATGATGTAGTCGCCCTCAATGCCGAATTTGCTGCGGAATGCAGTCTCATCGGTCTGACAGGGCACCTCGACTCCCGTGCCCATTACGCGGCAGGGGGTATCCTCACAGCGGAAAAGTCCCTGCACCAGAGCCTTCTCCTCGTCGGTGAGGAACACATAAGCCCTGGGCAGCTTGAAAAAGGTCTTGTAGGTCTCGAAGTGTATGAAGGGCTCATCGTGAGCGGTGGGTATCATTATGGACTTTTCAGCCACCTCGGGGAGTCCCTGTACTGTCAGGTAGTAGAGATAGGTCACGAAGATGAACACATCGTACTTATCCTTTGAGGCGCGGATATAGTCGATAGCCGCAGGAGAATAGGGCCCCTGCTTCTCGAACCATATTTTCTCTGTCTCTGTATCGTAGCTGCCCGAAGCGAGGTATTTCCCGTTGAATTCGTTGAAGTCCTTTGCACGGGGCTTCTCAACAGGGAAGCGGAGCACTCTTACTCCGTTTATCTCCTCCTCGTCGGCAGTGTAATAGTTTTCCCATGTGGTATATTCAAGAGCCTTTGTGGTAATGACGTCCACTTCAAACTCGCCCGTGAGCCTTTCGGCAATGAGCCTTGTGTAGTACTCCGAGCCGCCGTTTACCTCAAGGCCGTATCTCTGATTTACAAGCGCTATCCTTTTCATTGTTCCCTTTCTCCGATGACTTCTGCGAAAAACTTCTTGTATTTCTCGACGATGACGTCCCATGCAAAGTTGCTGCGGACGTAGTCTCCGCCGTTTCTTCCCATGAGTGCAGCCTTTTCCCTGTTGCGGAGGATCCAGTCGGTGCAGCCCTCGAACTCGAAGTAATCACCGAAATAGAGACCGCCGTCGGACTCCGATACGAAGTTCCTTGTGACGGGACAGCCGCTGTGTACCAGCACGGGGCGTCCGCAGAGCCAGCTCTCCATTATGACCAGGGAGAAGCTCTCGTTCTTTGAAGGCTGACAGAGGAACTCTGCCGCTGCCTGTCCGTTATACTTGTCCTGTATATCCACGAAACCCAGGTCGATTATCCGCTTCTGCCTTACCAGCTCGTCGGGGAGCTCAATGCTGCCGCCGCCCATAAGCACCAGCTTCAGGTCGGTGTCGCGGCGCTTGAGATACTCCGCAAAATACTGCACCAGAGTGTGGACGTTTTTGCCCTTGTCCTTACGTCCTGCGTAGACGATAAAGGGACTGTCTATGCCGAACTTTTTACGGAAGGCATCGGCGTCGGGCTTTATGTCAGTATCCATGCCTATTCCCATGACTATGGTCTTGGTGCCGCTCTTTGAGAAGCCGTAGAGCCTCTCTGCAAGCTCCGACTCGGGACGGGCATTGAATATCATTCCCGCAGCCTTGGGGAACACCTCTTTATACCGTGATATATAGGCATAAGCCTCGTCGTGGAAGCAGGGTATCAGCACCGATTTCTCCGGGAACATCTTCGTTCCGTTATAGGTGGTGCAGAGCAGGTAGGGTATGAACACAAAGAGGCTGTACTCCTCGCTGTGCTCCTTCATATAGCCGTAGAGGGCTGAGCACTCCGCCATTTCCGTAAGGAAGACGTCCTCCTCGGCGGGAGTTATCCTCATGCCCTTCATGAGCTTTGCGTTCACCGCGTCAAAAGCCGCGGCATTTCTCTCACCCACTCTGAACCTTCTTACGGTTATGCCGTTTGAGGCAGTCTCAGTGCCCTCCTTGTGGAAGTTGCGGCTCCAGTCCGAGCCTGCGTCCTTTATACAGGTGGTCAGTATCTCCAGCTCCACCCCTGCCCTGTGGAGGCGGTCAGTCACCTGCCGGAGCTCCATTTCCGCTCCGCCGGGAATATTCTCGCCGTACCACGGGATAACAAAACCTATCTTCTTCATCGTTCTATCCTTTGTTATTTACCTTTTCTTCCCTCGATAAAGCCTGTAAGGCAGTCTGTGAAGATGTCCTTCAGGCGGTCATATGAGAAGTATTCAAGTCTTTTCCTCTGTCCCTCGATGAGGCTTTTCCGGAGCTTTTCGTCCCTTACCACTCTGTCGATGACAGCCGCCGCGAATACGGGGTCATTGCTGTCCAGAAGGACGCCGCTTCCGCCGAGAGTCTCGGAAATAGCGCTGGTATCATAGGCTATTATGGGGACTCCGAAGAACATGGACTCCACCAGGGGCACGCAAAGTCCCTCATGCTCGCTCATACAGACAAAGGCGTCAGCCACATGGTAATACGCCAGTATCTCGCTGAACTTTATATGTCCCGTAAATATTACATCGTCGCTGAGCCCCAGGGCGTTCACATACTTCACAAGGCGCTCGTTGTAGTTCTCCATGCCGTTTGCGGAGCCCACAAGTATGAGCCTTGAATTCGGCTCCAGCTTCTTATAGCAGTAGTAGGCTCTGATGATATTCTCCTGCCTCTTGTTGGGAGCTATCCTGCCCACGAATATGATATTCTTCTTGCCGTCGCGGTACTTCTTCATGGTAGCCTCGTCGGGAGCCTGCTCATAGTCCTCGAACTTTGTCAATGAGGGGCTGATGTCTATGGGACAGGTATAGCCCATTCTTCTCAGCTCCGACTTGTTGTAGTTGGACACCGCCATGACGTAGTCTATCTTGTCGCGGAGGTACTCAACGCCCTTGTATCCGTATTCCGTCAGCTGTGTGGCTGAGGGGCTGTAGGGACGGAAGAAGTCGGGGGGAGTGATATTGTGGTATATCATAGCCCTGCGACACTTATAGCTGTCTATCTTGAAGGACAGGTCCGTACCTGTGGACTTGTGGTATATGAGCACATCGCTGCTTTTCGGGTCAGTGAGCTTATCCGCCTTTATGGCAGAGCCCTCGGGAAGACGCTTGTCGATATTCTCGGCATATATAGCGGTCTCATAGCCCAGACCCGCGATTATCTCCTTGAGGGCAAGAGCGTCGTTTCCCACTCCGTCACCGAAGGACAGTGTAGGAAGGAGCTGCACCACCTTCATCAGGAGTTCTCCTTTGAGATGAGTCTGCGGAGCTCCGCATTCTCGCGCTCCAGCTTGTCCAGTCTGATGAGGAGCTCCTTGTTTGCAAGCTCAAGGGTCTCCACTCTGCCGCCCAGGTCTGCGCTTCCGCTCTCTGTCAGAGACTTCATTACAGTTACCGCATTGGCGTTGAAGTCGTTCTGCTCGAACACGACAGGCTCAACGTAGAACTTGGTCAGCTTTCTGATGACCTTCTTGATGAAAACCTTTACGGGATTGCCCTGAAGCTCCTTGTAGGGCTGTATATAGTAATGGGTGCTGACATAGTCCAGCGCCTCGCTTGCAGAGCCGCTCTGGGCGTTCTTTCTGTATGGAACGTCCTCGAAGCTGAGCATATCCGCAGTAAGTCCCTGGTCCTTTATGCTCTGCTTTATCTCAGCCATTATCTCCTCTATATTTATCTTCTCGTTTTCCATAGCTTATCCTTTCTTTACAGCCACAACAGCGTAATCCTGACTTCCGAATATCATCTCGGACACGCGCTTCATCGCCTCGTTGAACTCCTCTGTATTCTCAGCACCCTCGCATTTAAGGGCAGGGATACTGTAAGGCGGACGGCTGTTCTCGGTATATATAATCTCCACATCGGTGAAGCCTGCCTTCTCAAGGTAATACTGCATGGTGAGAGGGTGTACGGGCTTTATATGTGAGGGGTCTATATAAAATGCGTTGGTATATATTGACAGTGAGGTGGGGTTGGGGGTCTCGATGATGATACAGCCCCCCTCCTCCAGACGGTCATAGGCAGTATTGCACAGGTCGATTATCTGGTGGGGAGTGAGGTGCTCAACCACCTGTCCCACGAAGATACCGTCCACGCCCTCTGTCCTTCTGAGGAAGTCCGCACCGTCGCCGCAGGCAGCTTTCAGCCCCTTCATGTTGCAGTACTCGGTATAGGGCTCGTATATATCCACGCCCTCTGCGTTTATACCGTTGTCCTTCATCAGCGACAGGAACTCTCCCCTGCCGCAGCCTATATCCACAACGTGCTTTTTGCCGCTGTAGAACCGCAGATAGAACTCCTGAGCCTTCTTTATGCTCTCGATGGAGCCGCGGAAGTGGTTCTCGAAGTCGAAATAGTCGATGTCCTCATAGTCTGAGCCGCTTCCCGAAGGCGCTGCCGCAGCAGATGTCTCCGCAGGAGCAGATGCAGCGGCTGCGGACTGAACAACAGTGCCCTTCAGCTTCTTTTCCACCGTACCCAGCTTGCTGCGCAGAAACTCCTCCTCGCTGGTGAGCCGCTCGATGAGGTTATTGTTGTTCCTGAGATTTACACAGGCGGACTCAAAGTCGCTCCTGAGAGCGGAAAGGCTTTCCGCAGCAGCTCCCTGAGAGTCACCGAAGCGCTTTTCCAGCTCCGCCATATCCCTGTCCGCTGCCTGAAGCCCTGCAAAGAAGCTGCCGAAAAGCTTCCTTTTCAGTGCTCCTTTCAGTCCCTTCTGATTGTTTATGCTTTCCAGAAACTGTGATATATTGCTCATTTTTTACCTCTGCAAATTCCATGTGTGGTCAACGCGGGCGATACCCGCATCGCCGTATGCCGATATCATCTGTATTTTGTATGCCTGCCTGTAGTAGTCCACAGGTATGCCCTCGCCCTGTTCTATGGCTATATCTATCATATACTCACCCGACAGCAGCTGTACGTTCTTCACGGTCACCTCAGCGGTGCCGTCCTTGGTAAGTGTCAGCTCGGGGAGCTTGTCTATCCTTGTGTTGGTGCCGTAGCACTGCACGCCGTTCATATCAAAGATGCCGAAGCCGATAACAGCATCCTTCACGGGCTTTTTCACGGTGTAGTCCACGGTGAGCCTTATGTCCTCGCCCACTCTGAACACGGACTGCTCCGTACCATCCGAAGCAAAGGAGCGTATCCTCTTTATGCGCGCCTCGCCGCTTCCCCAGCGCTTGCCCTTCTCGTTCCCGGCAGGCTCCTCTGCTTCGGCAGCCTCCCCGGACTTCTTGTTGCTGTCCTGCATCTTCCTGCTCATATAGTCCAGATACTCAAGGTCTATCTCCTTTGGCGGACCCTCCGCCTTGATGAGTCCCTCATGTATCCATATTGAGCGGTCGCATATCTGCTCTATCTGTCCCAAAGAGTGTGACACGATAACGATGGTGGTGCCATGAGACTTTATCTCCCTGAGCTTGTTGAAGCACTTGGACTGGAAATTGGCATCGCCCACGGCGAGTATCTCGTCGATGAGGAGTATATCCGCGTCCACGTTTATAGCTACGGAGAAAGCCAGTCTCATATACATTCCCGAGGAATAGGTGCGGACGGGATTGTCGATGAAGTCCTTCAGCTCGGAAAAGTCGATTATGCTCTGTATACGGGAGTCTATCTCCTTTTTGTTGAGACCGAATATTGCGGCGTTGGTGTAGATGTTCTCCCTGCCGCTCATATCGGGGTGGAAGCCTGCTCCCAGCTCAATAAGGCTGGAGACTCTTCCCTTCATCTTTATGCTTCCCGAATCCGGGTACATTATCCTTGTCAGCAGCTTCAGCGTGGTGCTCTTGCCGCAGCCGTTGTGACCGATGAGACCTATCGCCTCGCCCTTTTTCACAGAGAAGCTTATGCCGCGGAGCACCTTTCTCTCCTCATAGCGGCTCCTCTTGCGGAAAAGCAGTCTCTCTTTGAGCTGCGAGCCCTTGTCCAGATACACCTTGAAGCTCTTGGTGACGCCCCTGACTTCTATTACATTCTCATTTTCAGCCATTACAGTTCCTCCGCAAAGTGCTTCTGGAGCTTATTGAACACCAGAGCTCCGATTATAAGGAATAATACACCCAGACCTGCCGCCCAGAGCAGTGTGGTAAGGTCGGGGACCTGCTTGTCGTAAAGCACTGTTCTGTAGCAGTCTATAATATGTGTCATGGGATTGAGATTGAATATGGGAAGGTATCTCGGGGGTACGATGGACTTTGAGTACACAACGGGAGTAAGGTACATCCACGCCATGGAGACAATGCCCAGGATATGCTCCAGGTCCCTGAAATAGACGGTTATCGCCGAGGTAAGCAGTGCCATTCCCAGCGCAAAGACATACTCAACTATCATTATGACGGGAAGGGTCAGCACCGCAAGGAAGTTTATGCCTGCGCCCGTTACTATTATGACTGCGAATATGACTATGAAGCACAGCAGCATATTCACAAAGCAGCTGGTCACATAGGAAATGGGTATGACCATTCGCGGGAAGTATATCTTCTTCACCAGGTCCTTCTGCGCCACTATGGACGCTGCTCCCACCGTAATGGAGGAGGAGAAGAATATCCAGGGTATCAGCGCCACGAACAGGTAAAGATAATACTTGTCAATGTTATTGGGAAGTATCTTCGAGAAGACTATCGTGTATACTATCAGCTGAAAAAGGGGGTTTATAAATGTCCACAGAAAGCCCAGCACAGAGCCCTTATAGCGTCCGCGGAGGTCCTTTTTCACAAGGCTGAATATCATCTGTCTGTAAGCATACAGCTCTTTTATCGTACTCATTTATTGCTCCTTGAAAGGCGTAATGACGGAGTTTCCGCCAAATGCGCATAAAAATCCATAGTATCATTTAATTATATCACAAGCGCATTATACTGTCAAGTACAATAGTGCTCATTCGTCGGTATAATGCAAAAAACGGACCTTTTTGGTCCGTTTTTGTCACTTATGGTATTTTCCGCCCTCAGCTATCTGGAATGCGCGGTATATCTGCTCCAGCAGCATGACCCTTGCAAGCTGGTGAGGGAAGGTCATTTTAGACATGGAGAGCCTGAGGCTGCCCATGGACTTTATCTCGGGGTCAAGACCGAATGAGCTTCCGATTATGAAGGTGACGGTGCTCTGACCGCTGATGCCTGCCTCTGTCATCTTTTCCGACAGCTCGGGGCTTGTTAGCTGCTTTCCCTCTATGCACATGGGTACTATCATGCCCTTTGCGAAGCGCTTTATCTGCTCCGCTTCCTTTTTCAGTGCGGCAGCTATCTCCTTTTCGGAGGGGTTGTCCCCCAGTCTGCACTCGTCCAGCTCATGGAGCTCAAAGGTGCAGTATCTTCCCAGACGCTTGATGTATTCTCCGCAGGCACTGCGAAGGTAGTCCTCTTTCAGCTTTCCGATAGCGATAAGTACGATATTCATCAGAATATCACTGCTCCTCCCTGAGTTTCTACGGGAGCTACTCCGAGGAGATAGTCCCTTCCTCTTGCGAACCTGTCAAGGCTTCGCTGAACGGTGCTGTCCGCAAGCTGCGGACGGTTATTATCCTGACTGAGATGTCCCAGCAGGAAATGTGTAGTTCCCCGCTCTATGAGCCTTCCCACCTGCACGGCGCAGTCATCGTTGGAGAGATGACCGTTCACCGAGAGTATCCTCTCCTTCAGGTACAGCGGATAGGGCCCCGTGCGGAGCATATAGTCGTCGTAATTGGCTTCTATGAGCACCATGCGGCAGCCCGTCAGAGCCTCGTCCACCTCCTGTGTGACGTGCCCCAGGTCCGTGCATACGGCGCAGTACTTATCGTCGGAGGTGTGTATGCGGTAGCCGCAGCTCTGTATAGCGTCATGGGGAGTGTTGAAGCAGCTCACCTCACTGCCGCCGCAGCTTATGGTCTTTCCCGTCATATCTATAACAGGAGAATTCACCGCTATCTTGTTTCCATCGCAGAGCCTTTGCAGGGTGCGCTTCTGCCCGTATACGGGCATACCTGTTTTCTTTGTCAGCATTGCCAGACCTGCGATGTGGTCGGAGTGCTCATGGGTAATGAACACCCCCTGCACAGCGCTGAGAGGTATATGGTTCACCTCCAGAGCAGTGCAGAGCCGTCTGAAGCTTACGCCGCAGTCTATGAGTATACCGCCTTTTTCAGTTCCGATAAATGAGGAATTGCCCTTGCTGGAGCTGAAAAGGGGATAGAGTCTTGCCATTGGATATTCTCCGTTCAGTTTTTTAATTCATAATTCATAATGCATAATGCTTAATTGATGTGTCGGCTTACGCCGACCTGTTTACAAGATCAATACTATCTGCCATAAGGCAAAAACTTTAATTATGAATTATGCATTCAGCATTATGCATTCAGTCACAGAACTATTAATTGGTCTTATTAATTTCAGTGCCCTGACGGGTCTCCTTTACCTCGTAGCCCAGAGCTGCTATCTTGTCGCGGAGCTCGTCTGCGAGGGCGAAGTTCTTGTCCTTGCGTGCGGCCTTGCGCTGCTCTGCAAGCTCAAGGACTTCATCGGGTATATCATCGGAAGCGGAGTCTGCATTGTCTGCAAGCTCCTTTGCGTTGGCAATGAGGTCAAGTCCGAGGACCTCATCAAATTTCGCAATAAGAGCCAGCTTTGTTGCGGCGTTTGCCTTGGACTTCAGAACATCATACACAACTGTAATAGCCATAGCAGTGTTGATGTCGTTATCCAGAGCGTCTTTGAAGCTCTGCATGAGGCGGTCATATTCAGCCTTGTCGATGTCGCCTGCGCTGTCCTTTGTAAGGGGAGCTATCTTCTCGATGAGCTTGTTGTAAGCCACAACAGCATTGTCCAGATTCTCCCATGTGAACACCAGTGACTTCCTGTAATGGGACTGTAAGCAGAAGAAGCGGTATACCACCGGCTTATAGCCCTTCTCCTCAAGGAGGGATACTGTCAGGAACTCACCCTTGCTCTTGCTCATCTTGCCGCTGTTGGTGTTGAGGTGGAGCACATGGAACCAGTAGTTGCACCACTTATGTCCCAGATAAGCCTCTGACTGAGCTATCTCGTTGGTGTGGTGAGGGAATGCGTTGTCAATGCCGCCGCAGTGTATATCCAGGTACTCGCCATTGTTCTTCATGCTTATGCATGAGCACTCGATGTGCCAGCCCGGATAGCCAACGCCCCAGGGGCTGTCCCATTTCAGCTCCTGATCGTCGAACTTTGACTTGGTGAACCAGAGAACGAAGTCAGCCTTGTTGCGCTTGTTCTCGTCAGCTTCAACGCCCTCGCGGACGCCGACTGCAAGGTCCTCCTCGTTGAAATCGTTGAAAACATAGTATTTATCCAGCTTTGAGGTGTCAAAGTAGATGTTTCCGCCTGCCTCATAGGCATAGCCCTTGTCCATAAGGGTGCTGATAACGCGGATAAATTCATCTATATAGGTAGTTGCGGGAACTACTGTATCAGGCTTCTTGATATTGAGCTTTTCGCAGTCGCCGAAGAAAGCGTCTGTGTAGAACTTTGCTATCTCCATGACAGTCTTGTGCTCACGCTTTGCGCCCTTGAGCATTTTATCGTCGCCTGTGTCGCCGTCGCTGGTCAGGTGTCCGACGTCTGTAATGTTCATGACGCGGTTCACCTCATAGCCCTCGAAGCGGAGAGCCTTCTCCAGTATGTCTTCCATAATGTAGCTTCTCAGGTTGCCTATGTGGGCGTAGTGGTATACGGTAGGACCGCAGGTGTACATATTTACCTTGCCCTCCTCATTTGGCGCGAATTCTTCCTTTTTGTGTGATAATGAGTTATATAACTGCATACTTTTTCCTCCAGAATATATTTTGCAGGGACGCCCATCGGGCGTCCGCATTTCTTCACATTTTACGGATATATGTGGGACGCCGTCCCCTACAGATCAATTATCGTTCATGCAACAATTACGCATCAAAACGACCATATCTCGGGCGGTGGATTTTTTATCTTCAGCTTTGAGAAATAGCCCAGCATTACCAGAAACTCGGGGATAATGCGCAGACCGTCGCGGTAGTAGGCTCCCATGCGCTCATTGTCCTGCGCTATGCCCTTGTAGCTCTTAGGACAGGAGAAGGTCCAGTCCGCGGTGATACTGTCGAAGCTGAGCCTGAAAAATCCCGAGGGGCTCTCCTCACCCACAGCTTCAAGAAGTGCGATATGGTCGCCCACGGTCTCTGCCGCACCCACATAGGCTGTGCTGCCGTCAAGGCTGACAGCTCCGAGAAGCCTGCTGTCGGATTTCATAGCCTCGTCAAAAGCCTCGTCAGAGGGATATTTAATAATATTCATCTCCGCCTCCTTACAATACAAAAGCCCCCGAGGGTATACCTCGGAGGCGCAAATGCTCGTTTCCACTCCGTCTTGAACTCATCTTATCCTTAACGCGGACGAAACGCCGTCAGATACACACGCAAACGCGCTTCCCTGTCGAAGCCGACAGCCGCACTTCACCTCTCCCGACCGTGTACTCACACCGACCGCACACTCTCTGAATGTCCGCAGAAAAGCTACTCTGACTGCTACGCCTTTTGGTTATTGCCGGTCAGCCGCATAGCTATGCACTAAGCACTGACCACTAATCACTATTATATACCATAGCGCAGGGTTTTGTCAAGACTGAAAAGGGGAAGCATAAATATGAACAAATTGTAAACATTTCCTCTCCCACTTGACTTTGTACCTGTAAAAGTTATATACTTGTTTTAGCACTCTAAGAGATAGAGTGCTAATTCTACTATGGAGATGTTATAAATGGAAACCAAACAGTTCAAAGCAGAGTCCAAAAGACTTCTCGATATGATGATCCACTCGATCTATACTCATAAGGAGATCTTCCTCCGTGAGCTTATCTCCAACGCCAGCGACGCTATCGATAAGCTGTATTTCAAATCACTCACCGACGACAAGGTCGGCCTCAATAAAGACGATTTCGCCATCTGGATCTCCGCAGACAAGGACAGCCGTACCCTCAAAATAACCGATAACGGTATCGGCATGACCGAGGAGGAGCTGGAGAACAACCTTGGTACTATCGCCAACAGCGGCTCATTCAAGTTCAAGAATGAGAACAGGCTTGAGGACGATAACCAGATAATCGGACAGTTCGGTGTAGGCTTCTACTCCGCGTTCATGGTAGCAAAGAAGGTCACCGTTATCTCAAAGGCTTACGGCAGCGATAAGGCTTATCAGTGGGAGTCCGAGGGCGTTGACGGCTATACTGTCACAGAAGCCGACAAGAAGTCCGCAGGTACCGAGATAATCCTGGAGCTCCTTGACGATACCGAGGACGAGAACTACACAGAGTTCCTTGACCAGTACAGGATAAAGTCCCTCGTCACCAAGTACTCCGACTATATCCGCTTCCCCATCAAGATGGAGGTATCACACAGCCGTCCCAAGGAGCAGTCCGAGGAGGACAAGAAGGCTAACAAGCCCCTTGAATATGAGGATTACATCGAAGTTGAGACCCTCAACAGCATGGTGCCCCTGTGGAAGAAGAACAAAAACGAGCTCAAGGAGGAGGACTACAAGCACTTCTACACAGAGAAGTTCTTTGATTACAACGAGCCTCTCAAATACGCTCATATCAGCAATGAGATGCCCTCATACAACGCCCTGCTCTACATTCCCTCAAAGGCTCCCTTTGACTATTACTCAAAGGAGTACGAGAAGGGACTCCAGCTCTACTCAAACGGCGTCCTCATCATGGACAAGTGCGCAGACCTGCTCCCAGATTATTTCAGCTTCGTGAAGGGCCTTGTGGACTCCGAAGACCTGTCCCTGAACATCTCCCGTGAGATGCTCCAGCACGACAGACAACTGAAGGTCATCGCAAAGAGCATAGAAAAGACCATCAGCAACGAGCTGAAGAAAATGCTCAAGAACGAGCGTGAGAAGTATGAGGAGTTCTGGAAGGCTTTCGGTTTACAGCTCAAATACGGTATATACAGCGACTTCGGCATGAACAAGGAGAAGCTCCAGGATCTGCTGATGTTCACCTCATCAAACGAGCATAAGCTTGTAACTCTTGACGAGTACGTTACCGCAATGCGCGAGGATCAGAAGTACATCTACTACGCAACAGGCGAGAGCGTTGCCCGTATCGAGCAGCTCCCCCAGACAGAGCTTGTCAAGGACAACGGCTTCGAGATACTCTACCTCACCGACAATATCGACGAATTTGCAATAAAGTCACTGATGAAGTACAAGGACAAGGAATTCAAGTCTGTATCCGCCGACGATCTGGGTCTTGACACTCCCGAGAAGAAAGAAGAGCTCAAGGCTAAGGAGGAGGAGAGCGCAGACCTGCTCAAGGAGCTCCAGGAGGCTCTGAACGGCAAGGTAACAAAGGTAGCTCTCTCACAGAGGCTGAAGTCCCACCCCGTATGCCTCACCAGCGAAGGCGAGATCTCACTTGAGATGGAGAAGGTGCTCAACTCCATGCCCACAGACCAGAAGATACACGCACAGCGCGTCCTTGAGATCAATCCCGACCACGAGATCTTCGGCAAGCTGAAGTCAATCAGCGAGGGCGGAGACAAGGAAAAGATCGGCAAGTACGCAAAGCTCCTCTACGATCAGGCTCTCCTTATCGAGGGAATGAGCATTGAGGATCCCGTAGAGTTCTCAAATCTTATCTGCGAGCTTATGTAAGCTGTGACATAAAAAACGGTACACATAAGCCGGATACCCACATAAAAGTTTTGCCCCCTGAGTGTTTGTAACACTCAGGGGCATTTGGTTTATTTGAATAAATTCCAAAGCTGTTAGCCTTTAGCAATCAGCCATCAGGAAGCGGCTTCGCCGCTTTATTACCGAACGGATAATATCCGCCCCTGCATTATGCTAACGGCTAAGGGATAATGGCTAAAATCAGGATTTTGCAAAGCAAAATCCTGATTTACTTATGCACTCTTTTTTCTCAGTGTGCGTTTTACTATTCCCTTGAGGCGCTCACAGGTGTCATGGGGAAAGTCCGTGATGAACTTTATTGCCTGCTCGTGTGCCTCCTCCTTTGGAAGCTTCAGGAACTTGTGGAAGAACATATACACCTCATTGAATGAGGAGAATATCTCGTCAACAGCCTTTTCACCCTCGGGAGTGAGTACAACGCTGTTGCAGAAGTCCTCATACACATATCCGCAGTTCGCCAGGCACCTGAGCATCTTGCTGACGCTGGGTCTGGAAACTCCCAGATGACGGGATATAGTCACACAGCGGACGTACTCCTCTGTGTCGGACAGTTCCTTTATTGCAACCAGATATTTTATCTGACCTGCACAGTGTTTCATTTTTTACTCCTTTCAGAAATACAACGGATCATTTATCGGAGTCGATAAGGTGCCAGTAGCCCTTGAGATATACAGCTCCCGAGATAACGGTGAGAACGGTGGAGATCCATACCAGAACGGGAACGAGGATATTGTCCACAGCGTTCCTGAAGCCGTCGGGGAAATCGATACTGAGATCGAAGCAGAGACACAGCCAGAACAGTATAGCCACGATAGCTACCATGGTAAAGGCGGTCTTTAGCTTGCCCCATATACCTGCGGCAACGACCACACCGCTGTTTGCGGCGAGGAGCCTCAGTCCCGAGACCATGAATTCCCTGGCGGTAATGATGATGAGCGGTATTGCTCCCATGTTCACCTCGCTAAGCTCCACGAAGACCGTAAGTGCGGCGATGACAAGCACCTTATCCGCAAGGGGGTCCAGGAACCTTCCGAAATTAGTTACCAGATTGCGTTTTCTTGCTATTTTTCCGTCGAGAGCGTCCGTAATGGAGGCGGCTGCGAATATCACCAGAGCGATACCGTAATGGAACGGTATGTCGATGTACATAAAGAGCAGAAAAAACGGAATAAGTATGACTCTCAGCAGAGTCAGCTTATTTGGCAGATTCATTTGCTTATCACCTCTCCTATAAGGTCGTAATCAAGGGTATCGGTGATCCTGATAGTGACGTATTCACCGATCTCAAGGGGCGTTTCGGACGTAAAGAACACCTTTCCGTCGATATCGGGTGCGTCGAGGGGAGTTCTTCCGAACCAGCACTCGCCGAACCTGTCGAAGCCCTCCACCACAGCGGTAAGCTCCGCGCCCATGAGTTTTTCGTTGTTTTCGCAGCTGATGAGCATCTGCTGCTCCATAATTATGTCAGCGCGGTGAGAAGCGGTCTCCTCATCTATCTGATCGGGCATATCGTAAGCCTTTGTGCCCTCTTCACGGGAATATGCAAAGCAGCCCAGCCTGTCAAAGCGGATTCTCTTCACGAACTCAGCCAGCTCCTCGAACTGCTCCTCGGTCTCTCCGGGAAAGCCTGTTATAAGGGTGGTCCTGAGTATGATGCCGGGCACCTTTTCGCGGATATGCCTGAACAGCTCCTCCAGCTTTTCGGTGTCGCCCCAGCGGTTCATGCGTTTGAGGATTTCGCCGTTGCAGTGCTGAATGGGTATCTCCAGATACTTCACCAGCTTATCCTCTCTTGCGATAACGTCCAGAAGCTCGTCGGTAATGCGCTCGGGATAGCAGTAAAGGGTGCGTATCCAGCGCAGACCTTCGATCTTGCAGAGCTCGCTGAGAAGCTCCGGGAGCTTCTGCTCACCGTAGAGGTCCTTGCCGTACTGAGCGGTATCCTGAGCGATGACCACCAGCTCGGTAACGCCGTTTTCTGCGAGATAGCGTGCTTCCCTGAGTATATCCTCCATGGGTACACTGCGGAACTTTCCCCTTATCATGGGGATAGCGCAGTAGGTACAGCAGTTGGAGCAGCCCTCGGCTATCTTGAGATATGTGAAGAAGGGCAGAGTTGAGATGACTCTCTCTCCGCTGAGCTCCGCGTCCAGCTTGGGCGCGAAACAGACATATCTTTCGCCCTCAAGAACGTGGTCCAGAACGTCAACGATATCCTTGGTATTTCCTATGCCTATAACAGCGTCTGCCTCGGGAAACTGCTCAGCAGCCTCCTCCTTGTACCTCTCAACGAGGCAGCCTGTGATGATTATCTTTTTAAGTGTGCCCTCCTCCTTGAGCTTGCCCAGTTCAAGAATGGTGTCGATAGCCTCCTCTTTTGCGGACTTTATAAAGCCGCAGGTATTGACTACTGCCACATCGGCAAGTCCGGGCTCTGTCACCAGCTGATAGCCGTGACTTCTCAGCTTGTAGAGCATACGCTCCGAATCTACAAGGTTCTTTGAACAGCCAAGAGAAACCATTCCCACCTTGATCGCCATATCAGTTTTCCTCCTCGGGGTCATATACGTTCTCGAAGTAGTCCTTAACGGCACGGTTTATGTCTGTATAGTCGTAGCCGTATCTCACAAGAGCGTTCTTGACCTTTTCTATTGATTTTCTGTCCTCACGGTCTGTCAGATAGCGTGAGTGTTTTGTCCGCAAAAGCTCATCAAGGTTCTCGCGGAAGCTGTCGGCGTAGGGCTCAAGAGCGTCCTCGGCGATAAACTCGCTTATCCCCTTCTGCATCAGCTCTCTTTTTGAGCGGCGGAAGCCGTAGTGCTTTGACTCCACCAGCTTTCGCGCCATACGCTCGGCATATCTCTCGTCGTCGATGAAGCCGTGCTCGGTGAGCCTTTTCATGACTGCCGTGCACAGTGCCTCGCTTTTATAGTTATCCACCAGCTTCTCCAGCATTTCCTTGTAGGTGTAGTCCCTGTAATCCAGCAGGTACAGCGCCCTCTGATAGGCTCTGCGGAAGTTGGAGGCGTAAATTATCTTTCTAAGGGTGTCGCGGTCGGTCTCCATGCCTGAGCGTATACCGAAATCGGTGATTATGTCCGCATGGAGATAGAGCTTCCGCCCGTCGTCCAGCTCTGCCTCAAAGGTAGAGCCCTTGTATCGTGTTACCGATAATATCTTCATTATTCCTCAGCAGGAGTGAACTCCTCAAAGTTCTCATCGAAGTTTGCAAGAACGTCGTCATTTGCGCCGCCGTCCTCAGCGGGTGCCTTCCCGGCAGCAGCGGGAGCCGCACTGTCGGCGTCCTTCTTGCCCTTCTTTGGAGCAGCAGCCTTCAGCTCGTCCTTGCGGGCAAGGATCTGCTCCTCGATCTCCTTCATGAGGTTCTCGTCGTTCTGAAGGAGCTCCTTGACGTTGTCACGTCCCTGTCCCAGCTTCTGATCCTTGTAGCTGAACCATGAGCCGCCCTTCTTGATGATGTCAAGGTCAACGGCAAGGTCAAGCACCTCGCCTGTACGGGAAATTCCCGTACCGTACATAAGGTCGAACTCGCACTCCTTGAAGGGAGGAGCAACCTTGTTCTTAACTATCTTGCAGCGTGTGCAGGCGCCGATAACGTCTGTACCCGACTTGATGACCTCGCCCTTTCTTACCTCGATACGGACAGATGAATAGAACTTCAGAGCACGTCCGCCGGGGGTAGTCTCGGGGTTTCCGTACATAACACCGATCTTCTCACGGATCTGGTTGATGAAAATGGCTACACAGTTGGACTTGGATATAGCCGCCGTCAGCTTTCTCATAGCCTGTGACATAAGACGGGCAAGCTGACCTACATGGAGGTCGCCCATTTCGCCGTCGATCTCGGCACGGGTAGTCATAGCAGCGATAGAGTCAAGAACTATCACGTCGATAGCGCCTGAACGGATAAGGGCCTCTGCGATCTCCAGAGCCTGCTCACCGCTGTCGGGCTGTGAAACGAGGAGGTCGTCGATGTTGACGCCGAGAGCCTGTGCGTACACGGGGTCAAGGGCGTGCTCAACGTCGATGAAAGCAGCCTCGCCGCCTGCCTTCTGAGCCTGAGCCACGATGGAGAGAGCAACGGTGGTCTTACCTGAGCTCTCGGGGCCGTATATCTCAACGATACGTCCTCTGGGGACGCCGCCTATGCCCAGCGCCATGTCCAGTGTCATGGAGCCTGTGGGGATAGCGTCAACGTTGAGGGTCTTGGTCTGTCCCAGACGCATAACAGCGCCTGCGCCGTACTTCTTTTCTATCTGCTTGAGAGCACCCTCAAGAGCAGTCTTCTTGTCCTCTCTTGTAGTAACTCTCACAACGGTAGGCTTCTTAGCAAGTTCCTTCTTAGCCATTGGGATTTCCTCCTGTCCTGCCTGCGCCACGCAGGTCTGTTTACTATTATATTCCTTGCGGCGGCAGTTCTTATGATACCTCCGCCGTCCTGTCTCAGCTCCACATCGGTGAAGCTGTTTGCTTCCAGAATGTCCTTTACGTCCTCATGCTGACCCATGCCGAATTCATAGGCGATGAAGCCGCCCTCCTTCACGGATACCTTCCAGAGCTGAGTCAGCGCCCTGTAGAAGCCGAGACCGTCCTCGCCGCCGAAAAGCGCCTCCGCAGGCTCATATGTGACCTCAGTCATGAGCTCGCTCATATCCTTTGAAGTGAGGTATGGGGGATTGCTGACCAGTATATCCAGTCCCATGAGGGAACGGGCGGTCTCCCGCTTCAGCACATCTCCCTGTATTATATGTATGTCGCCGCAGCCGTTGAGCTGCGTATTCTGTCTGAGATAAGCGAGCGCCTTTTCCGACAGCTCCACAGCGTAGACCTCAGCCTCAGGGAGCTCCTTTTTCAGAGCCACGGCTATACAGCCGCTTCCGCTGCAAAGGTCGGCTATTTTTGGGGCTCTCAGTCCCTCTCTGCGGCAGATGTCCAGCACCTGCTCCACCAGAGTCTCGGTATCGGGACGGGGTATGAGAACTCCCTCCCCCACCTTGAAACGGCAGCCCCAGAACTCCCACTGTCCCAGCAGATACTGGAGGGGATAGCCCTGAGCCCTGCGCTCTGCAAGGGCGAGTATCTCCGCCGCCGTTTCCTCGGAAACGGGCATTTTCGGTGAGAACATGGGATTGCGCTCTCCCAGAAGGTCCTGAAAGATACAGTTTGCATCGAAATCGGCAGTCTCCTCATCGCGCTGAGCGATAAGACTGCGGACCTGTGCAAAGAGCTCTCCCCGGGTCACCACCTGTCCTCCTCCTTATTCTCGGGGATACAGGGCTTCATAGCCGCAATAGCTATCTCTATCATGCTGTCATCGGGCTCGCGGGTGGTTATGCGCTGCATAGCCAGTCCTGGAGCGGACAGTATCCTTGTGAACAGATTATCGTTATTTCCCGCTATCCTTATGCACTCATAGGAAAGTCCCACAACAACGGGAAGGAGCACCAGTGAAGCAACTATTCTCTGCCATGTTACTGTAAAGGGCACAAGGCACATCACCAGTATGCTGATTATGAGCACTATGAATATGAAGCTGGTTCCGCAGCGCTTGTGGAAGCGTATCTGCTTGCGGACGTTCTCCACTGTGAGAGGGAGCTCCGCCTCATGGCAGGCAATGGTCTTATGCTCGGCGCCGTGGTACATATACTGCCTCTTTATATCCTTCGTAAGGCTCACTATCCACATATAGGACACGAAAAGCACTATTTTGACTATGCCCTCAAGGAGTGAGCGGAGTATCCTGTGCTCCTTTATAGAGGGGATAAGTCCCACCAGCCACTTGGGCAGGAATACGAAAAGACCTATAGCCAGGGCAACTCCCAGGATAATGCCGATATACATTATTATATCGTTGGAGCTGCTCTCCTTTTTCTCTGCGGGCGCCTTGACAGCTTCCTCAGCAGGAGCAGCGGCAGTATCCGCAGCAGCCTCTGCGGCGTCAGCAGTCTCTGTCTTATCCTTCTTTTTCTTTTCCTCTTCCTCGTCATCATCTGTCATCTGCTTCTCCGCAGACTTCATCATGTACTTATAGCCCTTGACCAGTGAGGTGACAAAGTTGGTGCAGCCCCTTACAAGAGGAGTTTTCTTGTACCAGGGAGCACCCTTTCCGTTATTCTCCTCCCAGGTCTCAAGGTCTATGGTGCCGTCGGGAAGGCGGCAGGCCATAGCTCCCGTATTGGGTCCCAGCATCATTATGCCCTCGATAAGCGCCTGTCCGCCTATCTTGGACTTGAATTTTTCCTGTGAACTGTTGTTTTTACTCATTTTTCCACCTTGTTGAATTGGGTAATGTGATGTGCCTTACTGCTTTACGGCAGGGAGAGTTATGGTCACGGTAGTACCCTTACCCTCGCCCTCGCTGTCGATGTCGACAGAGCCGCCGTGCATACTGATTATCTCGTCCGCAACGGCGAGACCTATGCCCGAGCCGCGGCGTGTGTGGTTAGCCTTGTAGAATTTCGTCTTTACCTTGGCAAGGTCAGACTGCTTTATGCCGCAGCCCGTATCGGCTACGGAAACTATAACGCTGTCTCCCTTTTCGTAAGCCTTTATGGTGACCGTATCCCCGTCGGAGGAGTACTTCACCGCGTTGTCTATAACATTGATGAACACCTGTCTGATGCGGTTCTTGTCGCCGTAGACGAAGGGCAGCATCTCGGGCTCATCGTAGATTATCTGCTTGTTTTCGCGCCTTGCCTTGTCGCTGTATATGAGGACCGCGTCACCCAGCTCCGCCAGAATGTCCATATTGGCGTTCTGGAGGGTGAAATGACCGTTCTGCATACGGGAGAAGTCAAGGAGCTCCTCTACCATCTGTGAAAGACGCTCTGTCTCGTTGACGATGACGCCGACGCCCTTCTTCATGGTATCGGGACTTCCGCCGCCGTCTATCATGAGGGTCTCCGCCCAGCCCTTTATAGCGGTGAGGGGAGTTCTCAGCTCATGTGACACCGACGATATGAACTCATTCTTCATAGCCTCGGCTGTAGACAGCTCGTCAGCCATATTGTTTATGGCGGTACACAGGTCGCCTATCTCGTCATCGCTGTCATTATCGATACGGGTGGTGAAGTCGCCCATGGCATACTTTCTTGCGATACCGCTTATCTGCCTTATGGGGCGGACGATAGAGCCCGCAAAGTAAAGGCCCGTGATGATGATGATGAGAATGATAATGAGGCAGATTATGGTCACTGCTGCCGTATAGGTCTTGATGGTGTTGTCTATCTCCGTAAGGGAGGTGACCATTCTCATGGCGCTGTACTCATTGCTCATTGAGTTTATGGGCACTGACACTGCCAGCACCTTTTCGCCGCCGCTGAGCCTGTACACATGGGAGCCCTCGTTCTTTTCAAGAGCCTCCTGGTAATCGGGCATGGGATCGTCCTCGTCAGGCGAGAAGCCCGATGAGGTGAGAACAACTCTTCCCTTGGAGTTTATAGCCATCAGCTCTATCTTGTCCTTCTCGTTGAAGGTCTCAAGCATATTTCTCATCTCTGCGGAGAAATTCGCCGAGCTGTCCTGAGAGTGCATACTCAGGATACTGGTGACGGCGTTTATCTTTGAGACGAGATACTGCCTTGCAGAGCTGTAGAAGTAATTCTGTATCGCATAGACTATTACCATATCTATGACGAGGAGCGCCAGCACTACAACGCCCAGGTTGTTGAATATCCAGCGCTTTGTGATACTCTTTTTAGCCATTACTGCATATCATTCCATTTATAGCCGTAGCCCCAGATAGTTATGATATACTTGGGGTTTGAGGGCTCTTCCTCTATCTTCATTCTGATACGTCTGATATTTACATCGACTATCTTATCGTCGCCGTAGTAGCTCTCGCCCCAGATGTGGTCGAGAATGCTGGCGCGGTCAAGAGCTGTATTCTTGTTGTTCATGAAGAACTCAAGTATCTGGTACTCCACCTGAGTGAGCTCTATCTGCTCGCCGTTCTTGGTGACGGTGCGGCTCTTGAGGTTCAGCACGAAGGGACCGCTCTCGATGACGGACTGCTTCTCGTTCTTGATGAAGCTCATGCAGACGCGGCGGTAAATAGCGTCCACTCTTGCAGTGAGCTCAGAGGGAGAAAAGGGCTTGGTGATGTAGTCATCGGCGCCTATCATGAGGCCGCTGACCTTGTCCATCTCCTGAGTCCTTGCGGTGAGCATGATAATGCCTATGGTAGAGCTTTTCTCGCGTATCTTCTTGCACACGGTGAAGCCATCGATACCGGGCATCATTATATCAAGGAGAACTATATCGAAGTTGCCGTGCTCAGCCTCAAAGGTCTTGAGCGCAGCCTCTCCGCAGTTTACGTCCACAACGTCATAGCCTGCACGCTTGAGGTTTATGACAACGAATTCGCGGATAGTGTCCTCGTCCTCGCAGATAAGTATACGTTTCATCGGTTTTCCACTCCTTTTTGTGTGAGTTTCCTGTTATATAAGCAGCACTTGCTGCGTGGTCAGTCTCTGTATCTGAATCCTACCGCGGCGTCTCCCGCAGTGATGGAAAGTCCGTCTCCGCCGGTGTCCGGTTCTGACGACAAACAGGCGAGATAAGCGGATTCGCCCTTGGTATGCATGAGCATATATCCGCCTGAGATCCTGTCCTCTCTTGAGGGCTGGTCCTCTGCGCAGAAGATATGGAGCAGCTTCCTGCCCATGCCTTCATCGCCGTAGGTGCAGAATACTATCTCATCATTGACGATATCGCGCTTGACGGTGACCATATTCTCCCATTTATCGGGAAAAAGGAAGATATAGCCGTCATTTACGCTGTAGTATGAGGTATAGTTTTTCTCAAGCTTGAAATCATTGCTTACCTGCATCCAGTCGGTGAGTCTGAGCTTTTCGCCCTCCTCCGAGTCCTCATAGCCGGGAGCTACATACTGGACAGGTATCTCGGGACTTCCGTCCCCGTCCACATCGAAGCAGGTGCAGCCTGCGGGACGAACGGTATCTGCCGACTCCTCGGGAGTGTTGAACACCTTGTGGAGAGCACCGTCATCCATATATACCACATCGGTCTGAATGGAGCCCGTGCCCGAGACCGCGTCGATATACAGTCCCGTTTTCACGCTTCCCACCTTGCCGTAGCTTATGTTGTCAAATTCCGTGAAGCTGCCGCTGAGGGGCTGCCACGCTCTGTCGTATGTGCCGTCCTCATGCAGCTTGTAAGCCTCTACCGCAGCCTCTGTGCCGCCCGAGGCTCCCGTGAGCCGCAGGAACTCCATTTCGCCGTCCATGTCAAGGTCCTTGACGTCGAAAAAGGCATAGGAGTCGGAGAATATAGGCTCCTCAAGGACGCCGTCAACGCAGTTGTAGATAGAGACGTTCTTTTCCGAACGGTTTATCATGCCGGTGCCGATAATGATGTTTATCCTGTCACTGGAGCCCAGCTTTGAGATCATGACCTTTTCGATCTCAGTGCCTTCCGCAGCAGTATCGTACACCGAGCTCCACTTGCCGCCCTCCTTCTCGAGAAGCTTTATGCGCAGCGGGTTTTCGTCCGCGGCATGGTTGTTCCTCTCGTAGAAGACCAGGGCTTCGTTATCGCCGTCGCCGTCGATGTCCTCTATGATGAAAGCCGAGAGATACTTTCCCGACTTGGGGTATTTAAGGCTTATGGAAGTGCCGATGGAGTTTGTCAGTGCAGAGTATATCTGCTCCTCCTCGACGCTCAGCTTCGGCGGTGACATAAGTGTGTCTATGCTTGCGCCGAAGGAACAGCCCGTAAGCGCAGCCCCCGTCATGAGGGCTGTGAAGAAAGCCTGTATCTTTTTCATATCCGTAAGATCACTCACGTTCGGTGAGCTTTATGTATTCCTTTTCCTTGGCGATAGCCTTGTAAGCCGGACGGATTATCCTTCCGCCTGTGAGTATCTCCTCCATACGGTGTGCAGCCCAGCCTGCCATACGGGCAACTGCAAAGAGAGGAGTGAACAGCTCATCGGGTATGCCCAGCATTCTGTAAACCAGACCAGAATACATATCCACGTTGGCACACATAGCCTTGGTGCTGCCCTTCATTTCCTTGAATATCTCGGGAGTGAGCCTCTCGATGGTCTCAAGGAGGCGGAATTCAGCCTCTATCTCTCTGCCCTTTGCAAGCTCGAAAGCCTTTTTCTTGAGTATTACTGCACGGGGGTCGGAAACGGTATATACCGCATGGCCCATGCCGTATATAAGGCCGGAATGGTCGTTGGTCTCCTTGCGGAGGGTCTTGCGCATATAGTCAGCGACCTCGCCCTCATCCTCCCAGTTCTTTATGTTCTCCTTGAAGTTATCCAGCATATGTATCACCTGGAGGTTTGCGCCGCCGTGACGTGGCCCCTTGAGGGAGCATATAGCTGAGGAGTAAGCGGAATAGGGGTCTGTGCCCGATGATGTCAGTACGCGGCAGGTGAAGGTGGAGTTGTTTCCGCCGCCGTGCTCAGCCTGGAGCATAAGGAGCCGGTCCAGCATCTGAGCCTCGTCCTTGGTGTACTGTCTGTCGGGACGGAGGAAGGAAAGTATACACTGTGCAGTGTTCTCCTCATAATTTATGGGATGCATTATCATGCTCTGGTTGTCGAATACTCTGCGCTTTACCTGATAGGCGTTAGCCATGATGACAGGCATTTTTGCGATAAGGCTTACCGCGGTGCGCATCTCGTTCTCAAGCCCCTTGTTCTCGCACTCGTCATCGTAGGAATACAGAGCCAGCACGGAACGTGCAAGCTTGTTCATGATATTCTTTGAGGGAGCCTTGAGTATCATATCCTCAACGAAGCCGTTGGGGAGGTCTCTCTTTACGGAGATATAGGAGCTGAAGGTCTTGAGCTCCTTCACATTGGGAAGATGGCCGAAAAGAAGAAGGAAAGCAGTCTCCTCATAGCCGTAGCGGTCATCTGCTTCTACGTTCTCAACGAGGTCGTTGATATTATAGCCTCTGTAGATGAGCTGACCGGGGATAGGCTCTCTTTCGCCCTCGTTCATAACATATCCGTGTACGTTGCAGATATTGGTGATACCTGCCATTACACCTGTGCCGTCGCTGTTGCGAAGTCCTCTCTTGACATGATATTTTTCATAGAGAGACGGTTCGATAACGGTATTATCCGCAAGTCTCCCGCATAAATCTGTAATATTGGCGCCTGAAATGTATGACGGCATCATGATCACACTCCTAAAACATATTCATTATTAATTATACACCATATTCAGAGTGATGTCAAATGTTATTTCCAATATAAAGGTATAGTATAAAACGTATGTTCCTGTACATTCTGCCGAAAGGAGAAGCTTATGAAAAAACACTTTGCCGCAGCTCTGCTGCTCATACTCTCGGTGACGGTGATCCCTGCCCTTCCTGCCGCCACGGGAAAGGGATCTGTGAAGGAAGCCGGCAGCATTACCGTTCTGCCCGTGAAATCGCCCTTACCAAGCAGCAGTTCTGCCGATATCCCCTCGTTTTCCGACAAGCCCTACAAGGTGCTGGACACAGAGAGCGGACAGGTCATGGAGGTGTCCGTCCGCGACTACGTCATCGGAGCGGTCTGCGCGGAGATGCCTGCCTCCTTCGGGGAGGAGGCTCTGAAGGCACAGGCTGTTGCCGCCCACACCTACGCCGAGCGTCAGCGTCTCCGCGAGAGCGAGTCCCCCACTCCGGAGCTTATGGGCGCAGACTTTTCCGACGATACTTCAAAATATCAGGGCTTTTTCACCAAAGAGGAGATAAAGGAGCGGTTCGGTGACCGCTTTGAACGGGACTACAGGAAAATATCCGCAGCTGCCGATGAGGTCCTGCCCTATATCCTCACCTATGACGGAGCTCCTATCATTGCCGCCTTCCACTCCATGTCGGCAGGCTTTACAGAAAGCGCCGAGAACGCCTGGGGCTCCCCTGTGGACTACCTTGTGGAGGTGGACAGCCGCTCCGACCTGACGGCGCCGAAATTCCGCGAGGACAAGCGGTTCACGGCAGAGGAGCTGAAGACCGCTCTGGAAACAGCCTTTGAGGGCGTCAGCTTAGGAGATAATAATGAGGAATGGCTGAGGATACTCACAGTCTCCGGCTCGGGAACAGTGCCGGAGGTCTCGGCGGGAGACCGCACCGTCACGGGAAGTCAGCTCCGCGCAGCCCTTGACCTGCGCTCCGCCGCCTTCGATGTGCGCTGTGAGGGAGATGAGATCATCATCACCACAAAGGGCTTCGGACACGGCGTGGGCATGAGCCAGTACGGCGCCGACGCCATGGCTTCCGAAGGCAGCAGCTGGCAGGAGATACTGGCTCACTACTATCCGAACTGTACCGTATCGGGCAGCTGAGTATTTGTGCAATATGCTGCAAAAGATGTGCATTTATTGCCCTTTCCGCCGTTCCGTATTGACATAGCTCCGACGATTTGTTATAATAACTTTGTGCCGCTTCATGCGGCTGAGTAGAAAGAAACAAACAAAAAGAACTATAAGGAGACTGTGTCCGTCACGGTAAACGGATAAGGATTATGAACAAAAACAAGGACCTTTATAAAAGATTTGTCACCTTTATCTCCAGTATGCTGCTTCTGGGTATGCTCACAGGTATATTCGCCTTTGTGTGGTACAGAAACTACAGCGAGGAGATAATCCTCCCCTACTACAGGCGTGGAAACTGGGTACTCATCTCTATCTACTGTCTGCTGGTATGGCTGTTTTTCAGAGCCTATGGCGGCTTCAAGCTGGGCTATCTCAAGAAAACTGATATGCTCTATTCACAAATGATATCCATGATATGCGTCAACACGGTGTCGTACTTCCTCATCAGCCTTATCGGCAGACATTTCATGGCGGTTTCACCTGTCATATTCATGTCCTGCGTGGATATGGGAGTCATCGCCCTGTGGACCCTGCTGGCGGGAAAGCTCTACTTCATGATATACCCGCCCAGAAAGCTGGTCATCATCTACAGAAGCCATCAGGCGGCAGCTCTGGTGCTGAAAATGAGCCAGCGCGTGGACAAGTACATGATATGCGAGTCCATAAGCATAACCGAGCCCCCCGAAAAGGTGAGAGAGCTCATAATGAAATACGAGGGCGCTATCGTCTGCGATATACCTGCCGAGCAGAGAAACGACTACCTGAAATTCTGCTTCGAGCACTCAAAACGCGCGTATATAGCCCCCAAAATATCAGATATTATAATAAGAGGAGCCGACGATATACGCCTTTTCGACACTCCCCTCATGCTGTGCCGCAACTACGGTCTGGATTTCGAGCAGCAGCTCATCAAGCGCACCTTCGACATCATATTCTCGCTGATAGCGCTGATACCTGCCGCGCCCTTCATGATAATAGCAGCTATAGCGGTAAAGCTCTATGACCGCGGTCCCGTGTTCTACAAGCAGAAGCGCCTGACCCTACACGGCAGGGAATTCTACGTATACAAGTTCCGCAGCATGATAGTTGACGCGGAAAAGGACGGCAAGGCGCGTCTCGCCACAGAGGAGGACGAGCGCATAACTCCCGTGGGAAAGATACTGAGAAAGTTCAGAGTGGACGAATTTCCACAGCTTCTCAACATTCTCAAGGGCGATATGTCCGTGGTAGGACCGCGCCCCGAGCGTCCCGAGCTTACCGAGGAGTACAAGAAGGAAATGCCGGAATTCGGCTTCCGTCTTAAGGTAAAGGCAGGACTTACGGGCTATGCACAGGTAACGGGCGCCTATGACACCACCCCCTATGACAAGCTAAAAATGGACCTGATGTATATCGAGAATTACTCGATACGTCTGGACCTTCAGATAATACTCATGACTATAAAGACCATGTTCTTCCCGCCAAAGAACAACGCCGAAATAGACGAGAACGTTCTGGCGCCGAAGTTCACAGAAGAGAAAAAGGAGAACAGCAGATGAAGATCACAGCAGTTATCATGGCAGGCGGCAGAGGAGAGCGTTTCTGGCCCAAGAGCCGCAACGCAACACCAAAGCAGTTCCTCTCGCTGACAAAGGACGGCGAGACCATGATACAGAAAACGGTGAAAAGGCTCCGCCCCATTGTTGAGGCTGAGGACATTTTTATCGTGACCAATGCAGCATACACCGAGCTGGTGCTTGACCAGCTCCCCGATATACCGAAGGAGAATATCCTGGCTGAGCCCTGCGCAAGGAACACAGCTCCCTGCATAGCCTTTGCGGCGGCAGTCATCGGCAGGAAATATGAGGACGCCATTATGCTGGTGCTCCCCTCCGACCACCTTATCGGCTATGAGGACATCTACCTCAATACGCTGAAAAAGGCTATACGCTCTGCGGAAAAGGGCAAGCGCCTCGTCACTATCGGTATCACTCCAGAGTACCCCGAAACAGGCTATGGCTACATCAATTTCGGCGAGGAAAAGGGCGATGTCTACGCCGTTGAGCGCTTCGTTGAGAAGCCCGACCTCCCCACCGCCAAGGAGTACCTTGCCTCGGGAAGATACCTCTGGAACAGCGGTATGTTCGTGTGGAAGATTTCCTCCATCATGTTCAACCTGAAGGAACTCATGCCCGACATCTATGAGGGCGCGATGCGCATAGGACAGGCTTACGGCACTGACAGCTTCAACGAGGTGCTGGTGAAGGAGTTCACCGCCTTCAGAAGCGAGTCCGTGGACTTCGGCATCATGGAAAAGGCAAGACACATCTACACTATCCCCGGAAGCTTCGGCTGGGACGACGTGGGAAGCTGGCTGGCTGTGGAGCGCATAAACGAGACCGATGACGACAAGAACTTCATCGACGGCGACGTTATCGCCATAGACTCAAAGCGCACTACGGTATGCGGCGGAAAGCGTCTCATCGCTGCCGTGGGCACAAGGGACATTATCATCGTGGATACCGATGACGTTCTGCTGGTTTGCTCGAAAAACAACACCCAGGACGTGAAAAAGGTCATTGCTCAGCTGAAAGAGCAGGGCAGGGACGAACTGGTATGATGACACATCGGAGGCTCAGGTCTCCGGTATGATATATACGCTTAATTGCAAAAAAGGAGTAATATAAATGAAAAACGCACTTATCACAGGTATCACAGGACAGGACGGCTCTTACCTGGCAGAGCTCCTGCTCGAAAAGGGCTACAATGTTTACGGTATATGGAGAAGAAAGGCTACCGTTGACTACGGTAACATCGCTCACCTCAAGGACAAAGTCCACCTTATCTATGCTGATATGACCGATCCCGTGTCCCTTATCTCCGCAATGAAGATCTCTCAGGCTGACGAGGTATACAACCTTGCCGCTCAGTCGTTCGTTGCCACAAGCTGGGACACTCCCCTCGGCACAGCCGACATCGACGCTCTCGGCGTTACAAATATGCTTGAGGCTATCCGCATAGTAAAGCCCGAGGCTCGCTTCTATCAGGCTTCCACATCGGAGATGTTCGGTCTGGTACAGGAGATACCCCAGAAGGAGACCACTCCCTTCTACCCCAGAAGCCCCTACGGAGTCGCAAAGCTCTACGGCCACTGGATCACCAAGAACTACCGCGAGAGCTACGGCCTTTTCGCCTGCTCGGGAATACTCTTCAACCACGAGTCTGAGCGCCGCGGAATAGAGTTCGTTACACGTAAGATCACAGACGCAGCAGCCCGCATAAAGCTGGGCGTACAGGAATATATGGAGCTCGGAAACATGGACTCAAAGCGTGACTGGGGCCACTCAAAGGACTATGTACGCGCTATGTGGCTCATGCTCCAGCAGGACAAGCCCGATGACTACGTTATCGCTACAAACGAGACAAGAACTGTCCGCGAGTTCGTTGAGACTGCCTTCAGGCACGTCGGCATAGAAGTTCAGTGGCAGGGCAGCGGCGTTGACGAGATCGGTATCAACAAGGAAAACGGCAAGACCATCGTTAAGGTAAACAAGAAGTTCTTCCGTCCCGCTGAGGTGGATATCCTCCTTGGTGACCCCTCAAAGGCTGAGAAGGTACTGGGCTGGAAGCGCGAGATCGACTTCTCACAGCTTGTTGAGCGTATGGTAAAGAACGACCTTGAGCTGGTACAGAACGAGATAAAGGTAAAAGAGATAATCGGCTGAGCTTTCAGCTGTCAATAAGGGGGGCGGTATTATGAGATCTGAGGTACTCAGAAGCGAAAAAGGCGGCTATAACAAAACCGATGTGCTTACTAAGATCGACGCTCTGAGCGCTCTGCTGATGATGGCGGAGGAAGGCATGGACAGCTCAAAGATAATGCCCGAGCTGGAAAAGGTCCGCCAGCGCCCCATCAGGAAGGAAAAGGACGGATTTTTCGGAAAAACCGGCTTTGCCGTCGAAGATACGGACAATTACATTGCCGATCTGGAAGGACAGATAGCTGCCGCCCTGGCATCAGCCCGATAAAAGCAGCTTCAGAGAAATAAACGGATATGGATGAACGCAGGATACTGTTCAAAGTCGAACACGGCTATGACAGGAACGACTTTTACGAAAGGTTTCACGAATACCGCGACCTTCTCACAGGTCTGACGTATGACGGTCTTACCGAGGAAGAGGTACGAAAAAGAGTTGAGGAACTTAAGGCTGTCCCTCTGGCCGAAAGCATCAACGGCTTTGAAATGGAAAAGGTGGATTTTATCCTTGACGAATATGAGACCAGGCTCACCATGTTCAGAGCTGCGGATTTCGCCAAGATCGAGTGCGTCAGATCAGGCTATGACTGCGAGAGCGTTGAAACTAAGATCTTCGCCTACAACAAAGTGATAGCTTCCTTCAATGGCGGTATGAACAGGAGCCTTGCAATGAACGAGCTGGAAAAAGCAAGACAGCTTCCTCTGCGGAAAGCAAAATTCCACCTGCTCTGGAAGACAGGCTACGACCGCGGCCGCATCGACGCTTTTATCGCCGATCTGGATGCCCATGTTTACGATACTATACGATGAATCCCTGTCTTCCCTTGAGGAAAAGCTCCCGGAAGTGTTAATGGGAAGATAAAGGACTCATAAGGAGGTACTCATAATGGAAGCGATCATCCTGGACAAAGTTCCTAACGGCTACGATCACAGTACTGCATTAGTAAAAATAGGAAGGCTCAACAAGCTGGTAGCAGATGTCAAGGATGGAAAGATCCCTCAGGTCAATGCTATACATCAGGCTGACGCTCTTATAGCTGAGCCTATACCTGTGGTCGCTGTCGGCACAGACCCGCAGAAAGTAGATGAATATATCGCAAGATACCGCAGAGAGCTTGAGGGATACAAGCTGGCTGTATACGGCAGGCTGAAAAGAGTCAAGTGCGGCTATTCCCTGAATGATTTCGATGCTAAGATAAGCGCCTATAACGAGCTCATCTACAAGCTCAGGAACGGCGCCGACAAAGTCTTTGCAATGACAGAGCTGGAGCGCATAAGACAGCTCCCCCTGACACATGAAAAAAAGGGACTTTTTTCCAGATACGGCTATGACTGCGAAGCTGCTGACAGCTTCCTTGCCGATATAGACGGCTATGCCCTCAGCCTGACATACTGATAAATACTTTCAAAGGTGGAGAAGTTGATTTGAGGATAACCTTCGACGCTGTGCCCATATGCAGCGATAAGATAACGGGAATAGGCTGGTGCGAGGTGGGACAGACACAGGCACTGGCTGAAAGCTTCCCCGAAAACTATTACGAATACAGCTTCTTTACCAGCGGCGACGCCGAGAGAGTAAAGAGGGTGAAGGAGTTCGCAGGCAGGAGCATAAAGCTCAACACTTCGGGCTTTTCGGGCTATCTCTACCGTGCTGTAAGCACGTTTCTGCCCGTTCCCTATTCATTCTTCTTCGGCAGAAAGTCGGATATAACACATTTTTTCAATTATATCGTACCGCCCTTTGTACGCGGAAAAAAGGTAGTCACCGTCCATGACATGGTGTACAAGGCATTTCCCGAGACTGTCCGCGGACGCACCCGTTTCATGCTTGAAATGGGGCTGAAGCGCTCTATGAAAAGGGCGGATATCATCGTCACGGACTCGGAGTTCTCAAAATCCGAGATAGTTAAGTATTTCCCTCAGCATGAGGGAAAAATAAGAGTAGTCCCTTGCGGCGTGGACCTTGAAAGGTTCCATCCCTGTGAAACTCCCGAGCGCATACCCGAGGTGAAGAAGTCCCTTGAGATAGAGGGCGACTACTTCCTCTACCTGGGTACCATTGAGCCCAGAAAGAACCTGGAGCGCCTTATCACTGCATACGCAGTCTTTGCAAAAAAGGCGGGCGAAAAGACTCCCAAGCTGGTGTTGGCAGGCGGCAAGGGCTGGCTTGACCACGGCATCTACAGCCGCGTGGAGAAGCTGGGTCTCATCGACAGGGTCATCTTCACAAAATACGTCCCCTCAGAGGACATGAATCCCCTTATGTGCGGCGCACTGGCATTCGTTTTCCCCTCACTTTACGAGGGCTTCGGTATGCCCCCGCTTGAGGCTATGGCTTGCGGAGTTCCCGTACTGGCGTCGGGTGAGGCTTCTCTCCCCGAGGTAACAGGCGACTGCGCGGTGATATGCGACGCCTACGACCCCAAAAGCATTGCAGGCGGTCTTTACAGGCTCTGGAGCGATGAGGCTCTCCGCAGGGAGCTGAGCAGAAAGGGCATTGAAAGAGCAAAGGGCTTCACATGGAAGCGCTCCGCAGAAATGCTCATGGAGGTATACAGGGAGCTGAAAAATGAGTAAAAAGCTTGAAATTCTTGAAGTCAACAAGGCTTATTATCCCCATATAGGCGGTATTGAGACCATTATCCGCCAGTATTCCGAGGAGCTGAGCAGAAACGAGAAGGCTCATGTGAGGGTACTGGTCTGCCGCGACGGCAGAGGCAGGACTATCCGCGAGAAAATGCGGGGCGTTGATATAACCCGCGCAGGCAGCCTCGGGACGTATTTTTCATGTCCCCTGTCATTCTCGTTCTTCCGCTATTTCCGCGCTATGGCGAAAAAAGCCGACGTTGTACACATACACGTCCCCTTTCCCCTTGCGGACGCAGCACTGCTGCTGTCGGGCTTTAAGGGAAAGGTGGCAGTCTCATGGCACAGCGACATCGTGAAGCAGAAAAAGCTCATGCTGTTTTACAAGCCCTTCATGCGGTATCTGCTGAAAAGGGCTGACGTTATACTGACTGCTACGGAGGGTCATGTGAAGCATTCACTTTACCTCCCGGAATACAGCGAAAAATGCAGAGTCCTCCCCTACGGCATAGTCCCCGGAGACTACCTTTCAGTGCCGCGAAAGCCCGTACTCACGGAAAGAGCGACGGACAAGAGCTGCGTAAAGGTGTTCTTTACGGGCAGACTGGTCTACTACAAGGGAGTAGATGTGCTGCTGAAGGCATTCACAAAAGTGAAGGGCTGCGAGCTCTTCATTGCTGGCACAGGGGAGCTGGGCGATGAGCTGAAAGCCTACACCGCTGCTCACGGCATGGAAGGAAAGGTCCATTTTCTGGGATTTCTCCCCGACGAGGAGCTCCGTCAGGCATATGCGGACTGCGATATATTCGTACTGCCCTCAGTCGCTCCCAGTGAGGCATTCGGCATAGTACAGCTGGAAGCCATGGTCTACGGAAAACCCGTTATAAATACCGCTCTCCCCTCGGGAGTCCCCTATGTCAGCCTCGACGGCAAGACAGGTCTCACGGTGAAGCCAAAGTCACCAAAGGCTCTGGCAGAAGCCATAAACCGCCTTGCAGGAGACAGGGAGCTCCGCGAGAGACTTGGCAGAGCTGCCGCAGTCCGTGTGGCTGAGGAATTCAGCGAGGAGAGCATCCAGAAACGTCTTTACGATATACTCAGCGAATAAGGAGGCAGACTTTTGAGAGCATTGATCATCGGCGCCGCAGGCTTCGTGGGAGGCTATCTCATCAGAGAGCTCAGCGCCTTCGGCTGGGACGTCCACGCCACCTGTCTGCCAAATGAGACCGTGAGCGAGAGCTGTCCCGTACATCATCTGGATATACTTTCGGCGGAGGATATAGCTCCCCTGCTGAATGAGATAAAGCCCGATGCGGTCTATCATCTGGCTGCACAGAGCTCCGTGGCGCTTTCCTGGAAAAAGCCGCAGCTCACCGCGGAGATAAATGTCATCGGCACTATAAACGTCCTGCAAGCCCTTCGCACAGCCGAAAAACAGGACATCAGGACCATTCTCATAGGCTCGGGAGAGGAATACGGCTATATCCGCAAGGACGCCTGCCCCCTGTCGGAGTCTGAGCCCCTCAATCCGGGCAACATCTATGCCGCCACAAAAGCCTGTCAGGGCATGATAGGCGAGATATACGCAAGGGCGTACAAAATGGACATCGTCATGGTACGTGCCTTCAACCACTCGGGCCCCGCACAGAGCAGTATCTTCGTTATCTCCGACTTCTGCCGCCAGATAGCTGAGATAGAAAAGGGCATGAAGGAGCCCGTCATCAGCGTGGGAAATCTGTCCGCAAAGCGCGATTTCACCGACGTCCGCGACGTTGTCAGAGCATACAGGCTGCTGGGTGAAAAGGGCGTAAGCGGCGCAGTCTACAACGTGGGAAGAGGCAGGGCTGTGGATATACAGTTCATACTGGATACCGCCCTTTCATTTGCGAAGCTCCCCATTGAGGTGAGACAGGATCCCGCCCGCATGAGAGCCTCGGATATACCCATAATAGAGCCCGATGTATCGCGCATCGCCGCCGACACAGGCTGGTCCGCAGAGATAACCATGGAGCAGACCGTTGAGGATACCCTCGGTTATTGGAGAAATAATATATAACTATATAGACGATACAAAAGAAAAGGAGTGAACGGAATGTCCGATATGAAGCTTACAAACGAGAAAATGCAGACCTTTACGGGGCATGAGAAGGTAGGTACCTTCAAGGCAGGCGAAAAGCTCATGGAATTCGGCGAAAAACAGAACGCCGCCAACGAAGCCCTCGCCGCAAACGTCAACGAACTTATCAAGAGAGTCTGCGCTCTGGAGGACAAACAGCTCCAGAATGAGGACATAATGAGACGCATCGCCAACGAGCTTGCAGGGCTCAAGAAGGAGCTTGACAGAGTAAGGCTGACAGAAAAGCTGAATTCAGGCGCCATAGAGCGTCTTGACCGTGCCGTAAAGCTTGCCGAGGGCGACGGAAAGTAATCTGCCTTTTTATATATAATATCATTCCCAATGATTATGCAAAATTTTTCGTCAGACTCTTGACAATGTAACCGTTTTGTTATATTATATAATAGTGTGGACAGGGTATGCCCGCAGCTTGAAAAAGTCCGTCGGACGTATATCTTTACCCATCAAGACTCAATCAACGGAGATTTGTGTAATTGCAGTCTCCGTTTTATTATTTTGGCACTGAAGCCATACTGAAAGAAGGTGTTATCATGGCAGAAGAGTTAATGGAACAGCTGGATAATCATACCGCCTTTGTCATACCTATTCTCGGCGGTATCCCCGTTCCCGATTCCTGTGTGGTGACTTGGATAATAATGGCGGCGCTTGTGCTGCTGTCGATAATATTCACAAGGAAGCTGAAAAAGGTCCCTACGGGCTCACAGTGCATACTGGAGGCTTTCATGGACTTTCTCGACAATTTCTTCATCAATATACTGGGAGAAAAGGGCAGGAAGTACGTTCAGATACTTGAGACCTTCATCATCTACATAGGCGTCTCAAATATCATCGGCGTATTCGGCTTTGTGCCCCCCACCAAGGACATCAACGTCACCGCAGGACTTGCGGGTATGGCTATAATCCTGGTACAGGCGTCCTTCATCATTGAGAAGGGTCCCCTGAAATGGGCAAAGAGCTTCCTCAACCCCATAAACCTGCTGGATCTGGTCACCCGTCCCCTGTCGCTGTGTATGCGACTTTTCGGTAACGTACTGGGCGCATTCGTCGTTATGGAGCTCATCAAGCACGTTGTCCCCGGCGGCGTACCCGTTATCGCCAGCGCTTACTTCGACCTTTTCGACGGTCTGCTCCAGGCTTATGTATTTGCCTTCCTCACCTCCCTCTACATGGCAGAGGCTCTTGAGGAGGAAGAGCATGAGGGCAAAAAAGTAAAAAAAGCGAAAAAAAGCCACAACTTCACGGAGGTAAATAAATATGGGAATCATCGCATTAGGCGCTGCTGTTGCCGTTCTTACAGGCGCAGGCGCAGGTATAGGTATAGGTCTTGCCACAGCTAAGGCTACCGAGTCCATCGCTCGTCAGCCCGAGGCTAAGGGCGATATAAGAACAGCTCTCCTTCTGGGCTGTGCCCTTGCAGAGGCTACCGCTATCTACGGTTTCGTTATCGCACTTCTCATTATCCTTTCCCTCGGCGGAAAGTAATCAAAATACACGGAGGTAAATATCATGGGAATCATTGCATTAGGCGCTGCTGTTGCCGTTCTTACAGGTGCAGGCGCAGGTATAGGAATAGGTCTCGCAACCGCAAAGGCTACTGAGTCCATCGCTCGTCAGCCCGAGGCTAAGGGCGATATAAGAACAGCTCTCCTTCTGGGCTGTGCTCTCGCAGAGGCTACCGCTATCTACGGCTTCGTTATCGCACTCCTTATAATCCTTTCTCTCGGCGGCAAATAAGCCGTAACAAAAAACATCCAAGGAGGGCATAGAATGCTTGATTTTAGTTTCTGGAGCATTTTCTGGGCAGTTTTCAACGTTATCGTACTGTTCATACTGCTCAGGATATTCCTTTTCAAACCCATAAATAAGATCAGGGACGAGCGTACACGCACCATTCAGAATGACCTGGACTCCGCTCAGAAGGCAAAGGAGGAGGCTGAAGAGCTCCGTCAGCAGTATGAGGACTCTATCAGCGACGCCAAGGAACAGGCTAACCAGATCATGATGAAGGCGCATGAGGACGCTGAGTCCGAAAGAGCTGCCATAATCAGGAAGTCTCAGGAGAAGGCTGACAGGATCGTTGCAGACGCTGACAAGACTATCGAAAACGAGAGGAAGCGCGTGCTCCGTCAGGCTCAGTCTGAGATCGCAGACCTGGCTATCGAGGCTGCTTCCAAGATCATCGGCGAGAATGTGGACGACGAGAAGAACCGCAAGCTCGTTGATAAGTTCCTTTCCGAAGAGGAGGGAAATAAATGAGAGATTCAGACAGAGAGTTCCTGAAGGAGCTTGTCCGTCTGGACGTTTCTCAGACAGACTGCTCCAATACCAGAAAGGTCCTCGAGACCTGCGGCGACGTGGGAGATACACTGGCAAATCCCCTTGTTACCCACGACGAAAAGCGCGGTATAATAAATAAGCTCTTCCCCGAGTCCATGCACAAGTTCCTGCTCAATGTTGTCCGCGGCGGCGCCATTGAACGCCTTGAGGAGATACTTGACGAGTACGAAGAGCTGCTCCTGGACAAGCAGGGAAGCATAAAGGCGGTAGTCCGCTATGTTACGCCCCTTACCGAGGCTCAGCAGGCAGACCTCCGTCAGTTCATCATGGACAAATTCGTGAAAGAGGACGTTGACATAGAGTACAAGCATGACCCCGACATCATCGGCGGCTTCATTCTCAATGCAGGCGACCTTGAATACGACAAGAGCTACCGCACAAGTCTCCGCCTTATGAAGGACAGCCTTCAGACAAAGGCTGCGGAGTACGTTGACGGCAGCGCTTCCAGGAATACAGGCAAGAACAGCGATATAATATCAGTCCTCAAGACAGAGGTAAGAGACTTCGAGGTAAAGTCAGGAGCTACCGAAACAGGCTTCATTACCCGCCTCGGCGACGGTATCGCAAGAGTACACGGAATGAATTCCGTTATGTACGGTGAGCTGGTAGAGTTCGAGACCGGCATCAGAGGTATCGTTCAGAACCTTGAGGAAAAGTCGGTGGGAGTAGTTCTCCTGGGCGACGACCACGGCCTCACAGAGGGCTCATCGGTCATCAGAACAGGCAAGAGAGCAGGTATCGGCGTAAGCGACGAGCTCCTGGGCAGAGTCGTTGACGCTCTGGGCTCTCCCATAGACGGTCAGGGACAGATAAAGGCTGACGATTACTTCCCCATCGAGCGCGAGGCTCCGGGCGTTATCGAGCGTAAACCCGTAAGCACTCCTCTCCAGACAGGTATACTTGCCATAGACTCAATGTTCCCTATCGGCAGAGGTCAGCGTGAGCTCATTATCGGCGACCGCCAGACAGGCAAGACCTCCATCGCCGTTGATACCATAATCAACCAGAAGGGTCAGGACGTTATCTGTATCTATGTTGCCATAGGTCAGAAGTCCTCAACAGTTGCACAGATAGTCAATACTCTCAAAAAGTATGGCGCTATGGACTATTCCGTAGTCGTATGCGCTTCTGCCAGCGACCCTGCCCCCTTCCAGTATATAGCCCCCTATTCGGGCACTGCTATCGCAGAATACTTCATGTCAAAGGGCAAGGACGTCCTCATTGTATACGATGACCTTTCAAAGCACGCCGTCGCATACAGAGCCATGTCACTTCTGCTCCACCGTCCTCCGGGACGTGAAGCCTTCCCCGGCGACGTTTTCTATCTCCATTCGAGACTTCTTGAGCGTTCAAGCCGTCTTGACGACGAGCACGGCGGCGGTTCACTGACAGCTCTCCCCATTATCGAGACACTGGCAGGCGACATCTCCGCTTATATCCCCACAAACGTTATCTCTATCACAGACGGTCAGATATTCCTTGAGAGCGAGCTCTTCAACTCAGGTCTCCGTCCTGCGGTGAACTACGGACTCTCCGTATCCCGTGTAGGCGGTGCCGCTCAGACAAAGGCTATGAAGAAGGCTTCGGGAAATCTCCGTATCGACCTTGCCCAGTTCAAGGAAATGGAGATATTCACACAGTTCTCATCAGAGCTTGACCAGTCCACAACAGAGCTACTGGAGCACGGCAGAATGCTGACCGAGCTTCTCAAGCAGCCTCTGTACAATCCCCTGCCCCACTATGAGCAGGTAATACTCCTCTATGCGGCTCAGCATGACTTCTTAAAGGGTATCCCCCTCAAGGAGCTCAGAGAGTACCGCACCGACCTGATGACCTATATCAGGAGCTACGGACAGGATATAATCACCGAGATAGAGGAGAATAAGGTCCTGACAGACGACCTTATGGAACGCATCGAAAGAATACTCACAGCTTTCGAGGAATAAGGCGGTGATCCTCTGTGCCTAATATGAGAGAGATCCGCGAAAGGATCGGAAGCATCCAGCAGATCCTGAAGATCACCAACGCCATGTACCTCATGTCCTCTTCCAAGCTGAAAAAGGCAAGGAAGTCACTGGAGTGTACAGAGCCCTACTTCTATAAGCTCCAGTCAACTATCGAGAGCGTTCTCGAGCATACTCCCCATACCCGTCAGCAGTGCTTCGACAGGCGTGAGGATATACCTGAGGATAAGCGTAAGAAGGGCTATATCGTCATCACAGGCGACAAGGGACTCTGCGGAAGCTACAACCACAATGTACTTAAATATACCGAGCAGAAGCTGAAGGAAGCTGCCGACATCGACAACTGCTATCTCTTTGTCATGGGACAGGTGGGAAGAATGTACTTCCAGCGCCGTATCCAGAACGACAAGAAGGGATATGTTGACGGCGAGTTCCTCTACACCACTCAGAATCCCACCCTCTACAGAGCCCGTGAGATCGCAGAGCAGGTGCTGGAAAAGTTCGAGAAGCATGAGCTGGACGAGGTCTATGTCATATACACGGATATGGTAAACTCCAGCCTCCAGGAAACAAGGACCCTGCGTCTGCTCCCCTTCGAGAGAAAGCACTTTGGAAAAGCAGCCGACGGTACGATGAAAAAGCTGCCGAAGGCGTCCTTCGTCCCCTCTCCCGAGGAAGTTATGAACTATCTTATCCCTCAGTACGCCAAGGGAATAATCTACGGCGCCATGGTGGAGGCATTCTGCTGCGAGCAGCAGTCACGTATGACCGCTATGGACGCTGCTACCAACAGCGCAAAGGACATGATAAAGGAGCTTTCCCTCATGTACAACCGCGCAAGACAGGCGGCTATCACTCAGGAAATAACCGAGGTCTGCGGAGGCGCTGCTTCCATAAACGAGGAATAATGCAGTGAACACCGTCCCCGGCGTTCCATTCGTGTATTGGGCGATACCCACATCGCTCCGTGATCACTGTTGAATTTTGTAGGGGAGGGCGCCCTCGCCCTCCCGAAATATACATAACATTATACCATACAACGGGAGCCCGAGGGCGGGCTCCCCTACAGAAATTGATATACCCGAAATTCTCTTAAAAAGGAGAAAAAAATGGAAAAAGGCAGGATAACTCAGGTCATCGGACCTGTTATAGATGTTGAATTCGGCACGGGCAAGCTCCCCATGATAAAGGACGCCCTCACTGTCGAGGTCGACGGAAAAAAGCGCGTTATGGAAGTCGCCCAGCACATGGGCAACCACATCGTGCGCTGCATCATGCTGGCGTCCAGCGAGGGACTCAGCAAGAATATGGAGGTAACTCCCACAGGCTCCTGTATCAAGGTGCCCGTAGGCGAGCAGACCCTCGGACGTATGTTCAACGTCCTCGGCGAGCCCATCGACAAGAAGGGCGACGTTGAGACCGAGGAGAAATGGAAGATACACCGCAAGGCTCCCACATTCCAGGATCAGAGCCCCGTTGTTGAGGTGCTTGAAACAGGTATCAAGGTCATCGACCTTATCGCCCCCTATGCAAAGGGCGGTAAGATAGGCCTCTTCGGAGGCGCAGGTGTCGGCAAGACCGTCCTCATTCAGGAGCTTATCAGAAATATCGCCACCGAGCACGGCGGCTATTCAATATTCACAGGCGTAGGAGAGCGTTCCCGTGAGGGTAACGACCTCTGGAACGAAATGCAGGAGTCGGGAGTTATCTCCAAGACCGCTCTTGTTTTCGGTCAGATGAACGAGCCCCCCGGATCCCGTATGCGTGTTGCCCAGACAGGTCTTACAATGGCTGAGTACTTCCGTGACCGTGAACACAAGGACGTTCTTCTCTTTATCGACAATATCTTCCGTTATGTACAGGCAGGCTCCGAGGTATCAGCCCTTCTGGGACGTATGCCCTCTGCCGTTGGCTATCAGCCTACCCTTGCAAACGAAGTCGGCGAATTACAGGAGCGTATCACCTCCACAAAGAACGGCTCCATCACATCGGTACAGGCTGTCTACGTCCCTGCGGACGACCTGACAGACCCTGCTCCTGCGGTAACCTTCGCTCACCTTGACGCCACAACGGTTCTTTCCCGTAAGATAGTTGAGCAGGGTATCTACCCCGCCGTTGACCCGCTGGAGTCTAATTCCCGTATCCTTGAGCCCGAGATAGTAGGCGAGGAGCACTATACCGTGGCAAGACGCACTCAGGAGCTTCTCCAGAAATACAAGGAGCTCCAGGACATCATCGCCATCCTCGGTATGGAGGAGCTGGACGAGGACGACAAGCTGGCTGTATACCGAGCAAGAAAGATACAGAAGTTCCTCTCACAGCCCTTCAACGTTGCCGAGAACTTCACGGGACTCAAGGGCAAGTACGTTCCCCTCAAGGACACCATCGAGGGCTTCAAGGCTATCATCGACGGCGATATGGACAAGTACCCCGAGGCAGCCTTCCTCATGGCAGGAACTATCGACGACGTTATCATGAAGGCCCGTCAGATGGACGAGGACTAAAGGAGGCGCCCTATGGCTAAGACCTTTCACCTTGAGATAATCGCTACCGACCGCATTTTCTTCAGCGGAGAGGTGGAGCACCTCGTCATCACCGCCATAGACGGTCTTCTCGGTATCATGGCAGGACATGAGCCCCTTGTTACCTCGCTCCCCACAGGAGAGCTGAAGTACCTTGTGAACGGCGAGTGGAAGTACGCCGCCATATCCGAGGGCTTCATACAGGTAATGCCCGATTCTTCCATAATTCTGGCGGATACCTGCGAGCTTCCCGAGGAGATAGACATCAAGAGAGCCCAGGAAGCGCGTGAGCGCGCCGAGGAGCGTCTCAGACAGAAGCAGAGCATAAAGGAGTACTATGAGACTCAGGCTGCGCTTAACCGCGCCATGAACCGCCTGAAAATATCCCAGAAGCACTTCAAATAATATCAGAAAGCACTCCTTCGGGGGTGCTTTTTCATTATTCCCGTGCAGGGGCGGCTGTTTCGTTATCCGCGTGCACTCCATGGTCGTCTTTGCAAGCTAACGGCTAAGGGCTAACGGCTGTTTTGTTAATAACTCCGAATTTCGTCAGGTGTAATTGTGCATATTCTTGAAATGGGAATATTTTCAGCTCATATACTTGACTTTTTTATAAAAATATAGTACAATAATTGTAATTGTCAATGAGACAGGAATAAAGAACTCATGCCTTTTCCCCCTATGAGGATTTACGGCTCAAAGAGTTCGGAATCAGGAGGCATGACTGTGAAAAAGACAGGCAAATCAACTTTCTTCATTGTCGTTGCTTTTATCGCATTGTTCGCTGTTACGGCGGTGTTTGGTATTGACAAACTCTTCGCCGACAAGAGGACTACTTACGTCAAGGGCGTTGACGATATCCGCCTTGGTATCGACATCAAGGGCGGTGTTGACGTTACCTTCGGTCCTGCAGGTGACTTTGACGCTGATGCCAATCAGCTCGACGCCGCTACCGCGATCATCAAGACAAGACTTTCGTCTCTCGGTATCACCGATAACGAGGTCTACAGCGATGAAAAGAGCGACAGAATCATCGTTCGCTTCCCCTGGCAGGTAGGCGAGACAGACTTCGACCCCGAAACGGCTGTCAAGGAGCTCGGCGAAATGGCTGAGCTGACTTTCCGTAAGGGCACAGACACAACAACTGATGCAGACGGCAACGAGGTCCCCTCAGGTGAGATCGTTCTCGTGGGTGACGACGTGGCAAACGCTTCAAGACAGCTCCAGCCCGACAGCGACGAAAAAAACTATGAATATGTAGTTGCTCTGGAACTCAACTCTGAGGGCGCAAAGAAATTTGCTGCCGCTACTGCTGAGCTTTCAGGTTCCGAGACCCCCATCTCTATCTGGATGGACAATACAATGGTTTCTGCTCCCTCTGTAAAAAGCACTATCACAGACGGACACGCAGTTATCTCAGGAAGCTTCGACGCTGACTCTTCAAAGAGACTGGCTGACCAGATCAACTCAGGTGCTCTCCCCTTCAAGATGGAGACCAAGAGCTTCAGGACCATTTCTCCTACAATGGGTGAAGGTTCACTGGACGCTATCCTCCTTGCAGCACTTATCGCATTCGTTTGCATTGCGATCTATATGATCATTCTCTACAGACTCCCCGGCGTTGTGGCTGTTATCGCTCTCGGCGGACAGATCGCAGGCTCTATCGCCGCTATCACAGGCTGGTTCGGATTCATGAACGGCTCTACACTGACTATCCCCGGTATCGCAGGTATCATCCTCGCCGTCGGTATGGGTGTTGACGCCAATATCATCACAGGCGAGCGTATCAAGGAAGAGCTCAGAACAGGCAAGTCACTTGACGCCGCTATCAAGATAGCTTACAAGAGAGCATTCTCAGCTATCCTCGACGGTAATATAACAAACGTTATCATCGCCGTTATCCTCATGGGCGCTTTCGGTGTACCCGACAGCTTCTTCTCGAAGATCCTCAACAAGACTATCTTCTTCGCATTCGGCGCTACTGCTGAGGGCGTTGTTTACTCCTTCGGATTTACCCTGCTCGCAGGTGTTATCTGCAACTTCATCTTCGGAGTATTTGCTTCAAGACTTATGGTAACTTCACTCTCCAAGTTCAAGTGCTTCAAAAACAGAAAGCTTTACGGAGGTGACGAGAAATGAGTAAGAAGAACACTCAGAAGGAAACCGTAACACTTCCAAAGAAGGTTTATAACTTCTGTTCAAAGAAAAGACTTATCCTCGGCGTTGTGATCGCTGTCCTCGTCGTATTTATAGCAGGCGCTATAATAAGAGGTATACACCTGGCTATCGAGTTCAAGGGTGGTACTCTTATCACCTATACTTATCAGGGCGACATCAACACCAACGACGTTGCTTCCAGCGTAAAGGACATCGTGGGCTCATCCGTTATCGTAAGAAAGGGCGAAAGCCTTGATTCCGGCGGAAAGCAGATCACCATCTCCTTCACCTCAGAGGAGGGACTCACTGCCGACAGACAGACAGAGCTCACCTCGACTCTCAGAGAGAAGTTCCCCGATAACGCTCTTGAGATCTACGATTCAAACGATGTAAGTCCTACATCAGGACACGAGTTCCTGCTCAAGTGCTTCATCGCAGTGCTCTTTGCAGCCCTCATCGTTATCATCTACATCGCTATCCGCTTCAGAAAAATCGGAGGCTGGTCCGCAGGCGTATGCTCCATCTTCGCACTCTGCCTGGACCTCCTGGTAGCGTTCACAACTACCGTTGTATGCGGTTTCAGCATCGACTCAAACATCGTTGCCGTATTCCTCACCATACTCGGTTACTCTATCAACAACACCATCATTATCTACGACAGAATCAGAGAGAACCGCAAGCTCATGCCCAAGGCTTCTCTTAACGAGCTTATCAACGTAAGCTGCACACAGTCGCTTACACGTTCTATCAGAACATCGGTAACAACTATCGGCACAATGCTCATCGTTACTATCGTAGTTCTGGTAACAGGATATGATTCGCTCCTCAGCTTCTCTGTACCGCTGATGATGGGTCTTATCTCAGGTACCTTCTCGTCACTCTTCGTTGCACCTGTTACATGGTCATGGCGGAAGAACAAGAAGGCAAAGAAAGAAAAGGAAGCAAAGAGCAGCAAGTAATGCTCCTTCCGCAATACAGAACCTCAGCCCCGGACGTCCGAAAGGTCGTTCGGGGCTATTTGTTTTTTACGGGGAAGTCCGTAGGGGCGGCGGGATGCCGCCACTACATGGGTCAATGCTGCTTCCGGGTCGGCTGCGGACGCCCCCGGATTTTCAACTCCTTTGTTATATATGGCTCCTTTCCCTTGACTTGAAAGGAAGAATATTGTATAATTGTTGTATAAGAATGAGCAGAAGGGAGAAGACTATGGCTAAGCTGAAATTTTCAGAAAAGACCGACGGCGTCTGCATACACTGCCGCTTCACAGGCAGCGAGACCCTCAATGAAGCAGAATACAGATACTTTACCGATAACCGTATCAAGGGCTGGCTCACGCCAAGGTTCTCAGCTCCCGATAAGATAGAGTACACGGGCGCTCAGGGCGTCCCCCTCATAAACGTGCTGAAGCACGGCGTGGACAAGGAGCTTTACTACCGTATCGTTGCGGAGCTCCTCACAATAATGGACACCGCCGCCACCTGCGGCTTCAATATGCCCAATATCGTCCTTGACCCCAACTTCATCACCTTTGACACCGAGAGGAAGGAGCTGTGGCTTTTCTACCTTCCCCTCTGGTACAACGAGAGCACCAATGACGGCATCGTCAACTGCCTCAGAAGGATCTCCACCTATGCGGAGTACAAGTCCAAGGCGGACTTCCACAGCGTTGACGGATTCATGAACTTCATCTGCCGCGCCGACGGCTTCACAGTGGGCGAGGCCATGGAATATATACGCAGAGAGGCTCCCGACGCGGTGCCTGCACCAAAAACGGCGGTAAGACCTGCATCATCACAGCCTGCGGCAAGACCTGCGGCGCCCAGACCCGCTGCAAGACCCGAGTTCAGCCGTCCCGAGGCTACAAGAGTGGCTGAGCACCCCCGTCAGGCAGCTCCGCAGAACACCGCTCAGGCTATCATCAACGAGATAAACCGCGGCTCACAGGAGTACCTCCACACTCAGGAACCAAAGCTTCCCGAACCAAAGGTCATTCCCTCTCTCAGCGAGGAGAAGCGAAGTGCAGTCCCCGAGCTGAAAAAGCGGGACATTCCCAGACCTGAGATAAAATATCCCACACTTACAAGACGTGCCACGGGCGTTACCGTCAACATCGACAAGCCCGTTTTCAGGATAGGCAAGGAGCGCGACCGCGTTGACTTCTGCGTCACGGAGAACAGAACTGTCAGCCGACTTCACGCCACTATCTACACCCGTAACAGCTCCTGCTTTGTCGAGGACAACAACTCAACCAACAGGACCTACATCAACGGCACTCCCGTTCTTCCCGACAGAGAGATAAAGCTGAAAAGCGGCGACGTGCTGAAGCTTTCCGACGAGGAATTCGACTTTATCGACGGTTGATACCGCCCTATGGGGGGTAATTATGGATTACATCACAGCCTGCGATACCGACATCGGTATCTCAAAGAAAATAAATCAGGACAGCGTCTGCGTCAAGACCGCCAACACCGCCACGGGCAAGGCGGCTCTGGTACTGGTGTGCGACGGCATGGGCGGTCTCTCACGGGGAGAGCTTGCCAGCGCAGAGGTGGTCAGAAGCTTCGCTGAATGGTTCGATGCGGAGCTTCCCTTCGAGCTCCCCGACTGGGACTGGAAGACCGCCGCAAGAAACGTCATAAGCCGCCTGAGAAGGCTCAACGCCATACTCATGGACTACGGCGCCCACAACGGCATACAGCTTGGCACCACCGCAACAGGACTCATTGCCGTGAATAAGGACTTCATGACCTTCCATGTGGGCGACAGCAGGATATACAGGATATCCGACAAGCTCAGCCAGATAACCGACGATCATACCTTCGTCAACCGCGCTGTGAAAATGGGAAAGATGACTCCCGAGGAGGCTCTCACCGACCCGAGAAGGAACGCCCTGGTGCAGTGCATAGGAGTCACAGGCGAGGTGGCTCCCGAGGTGAGACTGGGTACATTTGAAAACAACACCAACTTTATGATATGCTCCGACGGCTTCCGCCATGTACTTACGGAAAAGGAGCTTTTCGAGGAGCTGTCTCCCGAAAAAACACCGGACAGAAAAGCAATGAAGTCACAGCTCCGCGGACTTATCGAGACAGTCAAGAGCAGGAACGAAAACGACAATATCACCGCCGCATTGTTCCGCGCAGAGCTGTAACGGCAAAAGGAGTGATCCTATGACAAGAGACGAATTGCTGGTCATCGCAGCAGCGGCTGCGGCTTTCGTCATTATCAACATCATCATGTGGAGCATTATCGCTAAAAAGGAGCGAAAGGCAAAGGGGATCGCCGCTCCGCAGAACGAGACCGCTGAGGACACCGTCAGCAGCGTACCTGCGGCAGCTGCCGCAGAGGGGTTCGTATTGGTAGACAATACGGTCATAGTCCACACCAAGGACAGGATCATCTGAGGATATATCTGCCTCTGCAATAAGGACGGCGGTTTATCATATTTTATTCATGATATAGGAGGAAAATCAAACATGAAACTGGCATTCAAGATCATGACTATCTTTATCCTGGTAGTCAACTGCATCGCCGCTGTAGCGGGTATAATCGCAGCAACGGCAGCAAACAAGGCAACAGAGGGCAAATCCGCGGGAGAAGCAGCTGTGGGAGGCTTCGCTGTTCTTCTGATAGTTCTCTCCCTCATACCCGTAGGACTAACCATTTATATGGCGATATGCGGTCTGAGACGGAATTACAGCCTTTGCTTCAAGCTCTCGGCGGTACTTATGGTGCTCAACATCATCTCATTCATCGCTACCGACAACAAGGGCTCAGCCATATTCTCGCTCATTCTTTCCGTGGCATACTGCTTCCTTTCAAAGAAAATGGACGACGGAGCTTATTAAAAACGTGTAATACATACACATCGCTGAAAGGAGAGACTAATGTATAATCAGGCTGAGGCAGAACGGATAGCAAGGCAGAGAGAATTTGCCTTCAACAGAAAAGCAAAGGGACAGGAATTCGCACACAATCTCGCTATCCTCAACCGCTGCAAAAAGAGCTATTCCATAATGGGCATAGTATACTTCATACCACTTATCATATACTTCATCGTGAGCCTTGTCTACGGATTTCTCACAGGCTCATTCACAGCCGCCATAATAGCATTGTTTGAATGTCCCCTGCTGGGATATCTGGCTCTCAGGAGCTTCTACAGCCATAAGGACATCACACTGATACTGATACTGGCTATACTTGGCGTTGTTCAGCTGATACTGTTCATGCTGGCTCCCCTTGAGCCCCAGGGCATATTCAAATTCAATATCGCAGGCAAATGCGGCTGGATACATCTGGTAATGACACTCATCGTAGGCGCTATGGCTGTCTGGAATATCCGCACCAACATAGCCTACCACAAGCTTGAGGCTGCCGACGGATTTCCACACTTCAACGAGAGATTTTTCGAGCAGGAAATGGATATCCGCGGAAGTGCCATAAAGGACCCCTATCAGCAGCAGATGGAGGACCGCATGAGAACAGCCTCCGACGCCATGAGCGACGTTGGCTCTTCGGGTCAGGAGCTCAGCAAGTATACCGAGGTGCATACTCCCAGCGAAATGGACAGTATATAGCGGACGGGCATAAGTCAATGTGTATTTTTCACAGAAAATCAGCAAAAATTTCTGTAAAGAAAGGCGGCACGGAGCCGCCTTTTTTATTGACATGAGAAGGTTATGATGATATAATTAAATTGATATTTTATGCGAAAAACGCAAATGAATTTTAAAGGAGAACATTTCAAATGAGCGGTAATATCAAAAGCTATGAAAGCCCTTTCTGTACACGTTATGCCAGCGAGGAGATGCAGTATGTCTTCTCTGCCGACAAGAAGTTCGCCACCTGGAGAAGGCTGTGGGTGGCTCTGGCAAGAGCCGAAATGAAGCTGGGTCTCCCCGTTACCGAGGCTCAGGTAAAGCAGCTCGAGGGGCACATCAACGATGTGGACTATGAAATGGCTGCCGAGCGCGAAAAGATAACACGCCACGATGTTATGGCTCATGTTTTCACATACGGTCAGGCTTGCCCCGACGCCGCAGGTATCATACACCTGGGCGCTACATCATGCTATGTCGGCGACAATACAGACGTTATCATCATGCGCGACGCTCTCAAGATAGTCCGCAGAAAGCTCATCAACGTCATGAGCAATCTGGCTAAGTTCGCAGAGGAGTACAAGTCTCTCCCCTGCCTGGCATATACTCACCTTCAGCCCGCACAGCTCACAACCGTGGGCAAGAGAGCTACACTCTGGCTCAACGAGCTCCTCATGGACTTTGAGGACTTAGAGTACCGTATGTCCACACTGAAGCTCCTGGGCTCAAAGGGCACCACAGGCACTCAGGCTTCATTCATGGAGCTTTTTGAGGGCGACACAGACAAGATAAAGCAGCTTGAGAAGATGATAGCCGAGGAAATGGGCTTTGACGCAGTAGTTCCCGTTTCAGGTCAGACCTACTCACGTAAGGTGGACTCAAAGGTGCTTGAGCTCCTCAGCGATATCGCTCAGACCGCAAGCAAATTCTCAAACGATATGCGTATCCTCCAGTCCTTCAAGGAGATGGAGGAGCCCAGAGAGAAGAAGCAGATAGGCTCTTCCGCTATGGCTTACAAGCGTAACCCCATGCGCTGTGAGAGAATAACCTCCCTCGCACGCTATGTGATGATAGACAGTCTCAACCCTGCATTCACAGCAGGTACACAGTGGTTCGAGAGAACTCTCGACGACTCCGCAAACAAGCGTATCAGCGTTGCTGAGGCATTCCTTGGCGTTGACGCTATCCTCAACATCATGATGAACGTTACTAACGGCATTGTGGTATACCCCGAGATGATACGCCGCCGCGTCATGGCAGAGCTCCCCTTCATGGCAAGCGAAAACATCATGATGGACGCTGTAAAGAAGGGCGGAAACCGTCAGGAGCTCCACGACCGTATCATGGATTACTCCATGGAGGCAGGCGCAAACGTAAAGGTACGCGGTCTCGACAACAACCTCTGCGAGCTCATCGAAGCCGACCCCATGTTCATGGTAACAAAGGAGGAGCTTGACGCTGTGCTCAAGCCCGAGAACTACACAGGCAGAAGCTCACAGCAGGTGGACGAGTTCCTTGCTGAGTGCATCAATCCTATCCTCGAAGCCAACAAGGACATTCTCGGCGAAAGCTTTGAAATGAAAAACTGAGCGCGGAGCGCCCCCGCGGCGTTTCACTGCAATAATTATGTGTTTGCGGAACGGCGGGGGGCGCCGTTCCCTACTGACGGCTAAGGGCTAAGGGCTAATGGCTAATGGCTCAGAATTGGCTATTTCACGCACTCTACGAAGCGTAGACTCCGCTTTATATCATAATTCTACGGCTCATGGGTGTACTTTTTCTCCGCAGCATGATACACTTTTCTCAGAAAGGAGGACACATGAATGGATCAGGTAAAGATCGGTAAATTCATCTCTCAGATGAGAAAAGAAAAAGGACTTACACAGAAACAGCTTGGCGAAGAACTCCTTATCAGCGATAAGACAGTTTCCAAGTGGGAGACAGGCAAGGGTATGCCCGAGGTGTCCCTTATGTTACCCCTCTGTGAAAAGTTAGGTATCAATGTCAATGAGCTCCTCACGGGCGAGCGTATCCCCGACGAGGACTACAAAAAGAAAGCGGAGGAAAATATTATGAATATCATGCGTGAAAAAGAAGAAAGCATCAGAAAGATAATTGTTTCTGTTATTGCGGGAGTTACAGGTATACTCGCAGGCTGTACCCTCATACTCGTTTCAGGCGTATTCAATATGGAGACATGGCAGAGAGGTCTGCTCTTAGCCATAGGCATTATAGTTATGATCGGCGGAATAGCCGTTGCAGCCATCGAGGATATGACCGCCGGCACTTACGAGTGCAAGTACTGCGGAACTCGCTTCGTACCGTCTGCAGCGAGCTATCTCTTCGGTGTTCATACTATAACAAGGAGAAGTCTCACCTGCCCCAAGTGCGGCAAGCGTTCTTACTGCAGGCGCAGACTTACACATTAACTACGATATATCCGTCCCTATGACCAAGGAGATAAAATGAAAAAGGAATATCTGGAAGCAGGCAAGATAGTCACTACCCACGGTATACGGGGTGAAGTGAAGATAATGCCCTACACCGACAGCCCCGACCTCCTTGCGGAGTTCGACAGGCTTTTTATAGGAAAAAATCACGAGGAAGTGTTCATTGAGCGCTCACGCGTGTTCAAGAATACAGTCATCGCCAAGATAGAGGGAGTAGACACTCCCGAGGCGGCGGAAAAGCTCCGCAACAAGGTGCTGTATATGCACCGCGATGACCTTGAGCTGGACGATGACACCTACTTCATTCAGGACCTCATCGGTCTTGAGGTACGCGACGCCGATACGGACAGGGTCTACGGCAAGATAGCTGATGTTATGCAGACAGGCGCCAACGACGTCTACGTCATCAAGGGCGAAGACCGCGAGTACCTTGTGCCCGCTATCGGAGATGTGGTCATCTCCACGGACATTGACGGCGGCGTTATGACTATCCGCCCTCTGGACGGGCTTTTCGACTGATATGAAAAAGAGCAATATCATCGCTCTGGCAGCGCTGTGCGCGGCTTTTGCAGCTATTGCAGCATGGTCTCTGTCAGTGAGCGGCGGTCTCCCCGAAAGCTGGTTCGGACTGCCCAAATGGGGTATTTCAGTTGTGGGGATAGTTTTCCTGCTCATGCTGTTCATACCCAATATCATCTGGAGCAAAAAGCAGCCTCAGGGCTACGAGGAGGCTTCAAAGCGGGAGAACAAGGTGCTTCTGGCACTTGAACGGGCAGGAGAGGCTCTCGTGTCTGTACTTGTGCTTATCGACAGACGGCTTGACAGCTTCTCAATCTCGCCGAGACTGGGCTACATGATACTTGCGCTTATACTTATGATACTCTACGAGCTCTACTGGCGGAAATATTTCCGGAGCAGCCGCACTCTGGCGGATATGTACTCGGACTACTGCGGTTTTCCCCTGGCAGGAGCTTCACTTCCCGTTTTTGCCGTATTCCTTCTGGGAATATACGCCTGCAGCGTCTTTCTTACTGCGGCGGCAGTCATACTTGGCATAGGTCATATAGGCATTCATCTCATGCATAAAAAAGATATAGAAAAAGAGATATAAAGAACAAAGAACAAAAGAAAAACGGCGGTATTCCGCCAAAAGGAGGCACTCATCATGAAAAAATTCTTAGGCATTCTGTTTCTGCTCATCGTTATCGCTGTCGGAGTCACGGCATATTTCTTCCCGGGCATACCTTATTATTATAAGTGTACCCATGACCTTGAGCTCCGCGATAACATCACCCATGAGCTGCCCGCAGACCTTGCTCCCCTGCCCGATGACTTTGCCGACTACGCTAATCTCGGAGTCCGCATGACTGCGTGGGGCGATATGGAGGCTCAGCACACCGGTGACAAAAATCAGGCGCTCTGGGAAAACAAGGACAAAAGCCATTCAATATCAATATATGCCGAGACTTTCGGCGAAAACTACGATTTTCTCGACAGAACGGGCATTTCCCATGAGGACCTTGACCGCTACTGCAAGGCTGTCAAGAAGACAACTCCCGAGACCGGCTACGAATTCGTCAAGCTGTTCTGCTCACTTACCATGGACGACTTCGATATACATGATATGAAGAACTCCAAGACCTTCTACAAAATGATGAGCATGAAAAATGACCTGTACATGGGCGAGGAACACCCTGTGGACCTGTATATCGTTGACGGCGTGGGCTATCACGGCTACATGGTCACCGCAGAAGCTCCTGAAAACCATAAGGAAGCCATTATCAATATCTATCCCGATAAGAGCAAGCGCAAAAGATACGTTATCGATCTCAGCTTTACCGACAGGGACGAGATACTTTCCATCGCAGGAAATATAAAGCTTACGGAATAAACTATAAAAGGACCGCTTCGGCGGTCCTGTGTTCTTGAAAAGGAGAAAAAAATGCATATTGAGATAGCAACTCTCTTTCCCGAAATGTGCGAAGCCGTTCTCGGCGAGAGCATAGTTGGACGCGCAAGACGTGCAGAAAAGCTCAGCCTTCACTGCCGCCAGATAAGAGAATACACCCAGGACAAGCACCGCCGCGTGGACGATACTCCCTACGGAGGAGGCATGGGTATGGTAATGCAGTGCGAGCCAATTTACAACTGCTACAAGGCGGTCTGCGAGGAGCTTGGCGCAAAGCCACATACTATTTATATGTCACCCAAGGGCAGAGTATTCGATCAGAAGCGTGCTGTGGAGCTGTCAAAAATGGACAACATCCTCATCATCTGCGGTCACTATGAGGGCGTGGATCAGCGTGTTATCGACAAGATCGTGGACGAGGAGCTGTCTATCGGCGACTATGTCCTGACAGGCGGCGAGCTGCCTGCAATGGTAGTGGCTGACGCTGTTGCCCGTATGTGCGAGGGCGTCCTCTCAGATGAGGTGTGCTTCACCGACGAGAGCATTTACAGCGGTCTGCTGGAGTATCCTCAGTACACACGCCCCGAGGTCTGGGAGGGTGAAGCCGTCCCCCCTGTGCTCCTTTCAGGTCATCACAAGAACATCGAGACCTGGCGTCATGAACAGAGCCTTAAAATAACAGCTGAAAGAAGGCCCGATCTTTTAGCTAAATTTAAGGCAGAAAATGACTGACCAAAATTTGCGGTGAAAAATTTCTCCTTTCATTTATTGCTGTTCCACACATTAACTGGCTGTATATACAAAAAAACATTCTCCGCTTAGAAGAATTCAACATATTCCTATGTTGAAAAATATGCACTTTCAACAATTACTGTCAACAATTTTTTGTAGTGATAATAAACAAGCTTGTTGATAAAATTTCATTCACATTTAATCTAAATGTAGAATTTAGCGAAAAGATGGATTTTAATCGCAAAAATCCGTTGACGGGGCGAAAAAATGATTGTATAATGATATCAGCAAGTGAAACATATTTGCAAACGGCAACGCAGTCCTGTTGAGAGGGGCTGTAATACAGAGAATAGGAGAGTTGTATATGTTTGTAAGAGAAGTAATGGTTAAGAATCAGGTTGGACTTCATGCAAGACCTGCAACCTTCTTTATTCAGAAGGCTAATGAGTTCAAGTCATCAATCTGGATCGAAAAAGAAGAACGCAGAGTAAACGCTAAGAGCCTGCTCGGAATTCTTTCTCTCGGTATCGTAGGCGGTACAAATGTAAAGGTTATCGCTGACGGAGCTGACGAGAAGGCAGCAGTTGACGCTCTTATCGAACTCGTTGACAGCGGTTTCAGCGAAGAAAACAGATAATCAACACAAAAACTTGGGGCGTTACTTTCCGTAACGCCCGCTTTTATTCCCGGAGAGGGCTATTTCATGCCCTCTGCCATGTTTTCCGCAAAAATACCATAGCCCTGAGCAGGGTCGGCTACAAATACATGGGTAACAGCTCCCGCAAGCTTTCCGTTCTGGATAACGGGGCTGCCGCTCATGCCCTGCACTATGCCGCCTGTGCGCTCAAGAAGCCTCTCATCGGTTATGCGTATCACCATATTCTTGGAGGTCCCGACGCTGCCGTAGTCAACACTGACTATCTCGGCGGAGTACCTCTCCGGCGTATCACCATCGACCGTGGCATATATCTCCGCCGCTCCCGTGCCGACTTCCTGTCGGCGTGCCATTGTGAATTCCTCACAGCTTTCAGAGATCGTGGCAAGTGCCCCGGGAGAAAGACGGCCGTATATGCCGCTTGACTTGTTACGGTCAAGGATACCGAAGCTTCCGCTTTTTGAGAAGGCTCCCCGGAGCTCTCCCGGAAGTCCCCGCGCGCCGCGCTTTACTTCGGTAATATCAACAGGAACAGCTTCACCGCTGTGTACAGGAACTATCCCTCCTGTGTCGGAATCGCATATGGGGTGCCCAAGTCCGACAAAGCTGCCTGTTTCCTTGTCAAAAAAGGTCATGGTGCCTATGCCTGCAATACTGTCGCGGACCCACATACCGCCCTTCCAGCCTCTGCTCCGTCGGGACATAACAGGCTGGAGGTATGCGGTAAAGCATTCTCCGTCACGGTCTGCGGAAAGCTCTATAGCTTTTCCGCAGGAGGACGAGATCAGCTCCTGGAGCTGATCGTTGGAGGTGAGCTCAACACCGTCTGCACGGCGTATGACATCACCCTTCTGTATGCCTGCTTCCTTTGCAGGACAGATGCAGACACCGTCGGTGGTCTCAACGTCCCCCAGACCTGTGACCATGACACCCTCCATAAGGAGCTTTATGCCGAAGGGACGTCCTCCCACAGCAAAAACGGGAGCTTCCTCCCTGTGAACTTCAACATTTTTAACGGGAATTGCCCCGAAAAGCGAAAGCGTGACCCGTTCTGTATCCGAACAGGTCTGTGCGGCAGGTATAGCCGCCTCTGTGTCAGTACAGCAGCTCAGCTCGGGAAATCCCGCTATTTTTATATCCTCTGCCCGTTCCGCCGTGATAACGTCGGGCAGGCGGGCGGAATAATACCCTGCTGTGCCGTATAATCCTAAAAAAGCCGCAGATAATAGTGCCGCAGCAGTTTTTATAATTTTTCTTTTTAATCGCATTTTCTTTCCTTTCTTTCATGTTCCCGCGGGAACATATCTATTATGCGGCGGCGGACTGTGTTTATGTCTGAGAATTACACACAGCCGTAATATTCATGTGGAGTAAAAAATGAACGCAAAAAAAATGAAAAAAATGCCGCGGAAACGCTCGCCCATTATGACTGCCGCAAAGGCGGTGATGCTGGTGCTGAGCTTTGTTTTCTCCTGCGCCATGCCTGTCCTTGCAGGCTCGGGACTTCTCTATAACCGCGAAAGCTACGGCGAAGACCTGGCAAAAACAGGTATATTCATGATTATTTCTGCCATACTTATGACAGCGGGAGCCGTTTTGTGCCTTTTCAGAAAAAATCTGCCTAATATCCTCGCGGTGCTCCTCTCGGCAGGAGGTCTTGTCCTCTGCCTTGCCATGCTGAAAACACTCACGGACCACGCCGACGCAAGCGGCTGGACGGACAAGTACACGCTCTCCCCTGTCAGCGGAATGTATGCCGCAAGGATACTGCCCTGTATCCTGCCTGCCGCAATGGCGGTCATCATAGCGGCGGTGCAGCTCTGCTCCTACGACCTGAGAGAACAGCGCCGCGCAAAAAAAGCCCGTAAGCTTGCGGAGAAGAACGCTCCCGCGCCGCCCATCGTCTGAGAGCCGCCGTAACAGCACTAATCTCCAGGAGCTGCTTCTGATAAAATTATATACCATAAAGGACGGGAAAACCGTCCTTTTTTGTTTGGCATAACTGTTTTTTTCCTCTTTTTCTGTATTTATCTTGCATTATATATTTTTTTGTGGTAGAATATTGTTAATAATACCGAAAGGAACATCCTATATCATGAACGTGAAAACCGAATTGCTCTCAACCCTTGCCGGTGCAGGCGATCAATTCATTTCGGGAGCCGCCCTTGCCGAGAAGCTGGGCGTCAGCCGCAATGCCGTCTGGAAAGCGGTGAAATCCCTGGAGGCAGAGGGTTTTTCTATCACCTCAGTTACATCAAAAGGATACAGACTCAATAATGACAACAATATTCTTTCGGAAAGCCTTATAGCTCCCTATCTCAATACCAAGGAGATAGGAAGGAATATGAAGGTGTTCGACACAGTTGATTCCACAAACAATATCTGCCGCGAGCTGGAAACGGAAAAGGCCCCCCACGGTACCACGGTCATCGCTGACAGGCAGACTGCGGGAAAGGGCAGGATAGGCAGACATTTCGTTTCCCCGTCGGGAAAGGGTGTATACCTCAGCGTGCTGGTGCGTCCCAATTTCAGCCTGAGCTTTGCGCCAATGATAACTGCGGCGGCTGCCTGTGCGGCGGCTGAAGCCGTTGAGACCTTCTGCGGCGGTCAGGTCATGATAAAATGGGTCAATGACCTGTACATGAACGGCAAGAAGATATGCGGCATACTCACGGAAGCCTCTCTGGGTCTTGAGATGAGAATGCTGGACTGCGCCGTCATAGGGATCGGCATAAATGTCAGAAAGGTGGGAGACAGCTTCGACAGCGACCTGAAAAAGACCGCTACCTCCATTGAGGACGAAACGGGACTGGTAATAAACAGGAACAGGCTCTGCGCGGAGCTCCTCAACAAGCTGGAGATATACCTGGGCAGGATAGAGGACAGGAGTTTCCTTATCCGCTACCGCGAAAGGGAAATGCTCACGGGAAATATCATAACCGCCAATGTTGGCACAGAGACTATCGTGGGTGAAGCCCTCGGTATCGGCGATAACGCCAATCTTATCGTAAGAATGCCCTCGGGTGAGATAAGAGAGCTCAGCTCGGGTGAGGCTAATCTTTGCAGGATAAAAGTGTGAAGGAGCTCAGCTCCTCCGCTTTAATATAATTTTATTTAATAAGGAGGGTATGTCCGTATGAGATATACTATCATCGGTCAGACAGTTCCTGCTGTTGAATGTGAACTCAACGCAGGCGAATCCATGTACACACAGTCAGGCGGTATGATCTGGCAGTCACAGGGTATCAAGATGACAACAAACGCAAGAGGAGGCCTCGGAAGAAGCCTCGGAAGAATGTTCACAGGCGAATCGATTTTTATGGCTAATTACACCGCAGAGGTCGCAGGCGCTAAGATCGCTTTCGGCTCAACCGTTCCCGGCTCCGTGGTTCCCGTTAATATATCTCAGGCAGGTCTCATCTGTCAGAAGGGCGCTTTCCTCTGCGCAGAGCAGACCGTTGACCTCAAGGCTATATTCACAAAGAAATTCACAGCAGGTCTTTTCGGCGGCGAGGGCTTTATCCTTCAGCAGCTCTTCGGACAGGGCATGGCTTTCCTGGAAGTAGACGGCGATATGGTAGAGCGATTCCTTAACCCCGGCGAGGTCCTCAAGGTTGATACAGGTAACGTTGTTGCCTTCGAGCCCTCTGTTCAGTACGAGATCGAGACCGTAAAGGGCCTCGGCAATATCTTCCTGGGCGGCGAGAGTCTCTTCCTCACACGTCTTACAGGTCCCGGAAAGGTTATTCTCCAGACCCAGAACTTCAACGACTTTGCAGGAAAGATCCTTTCACTGGCTCCCAAGCGCTGATGAAACACTGGCTCATTGCAGTCGCTGTTGCGGTAATATACCTGCTTTTCAGCGTATTCACAGGACTCTGGGCGATCTCATGGATCATCTGGGTGTTCTATGCAGTATACAGGCTGGTGGACTACATAAAGTCACAGCAGTAGTTCCGCCCTGCCGTTTTCAGCTCAAGTGAGGTAAAGCTTATGTTTATCTATGGTTTCCCCGTTGTGGGACTTCAGTATATGACACGAGCCGACGACCTGTTCCGCATGGCGGCGGAAAACCGCACTGTCCCCTCATGGACAGGCAATGTGTGGAACTGCTCCTGCGGCAGGACGAACGAGACTAAATTCTGTCCGGACTGCGGTGCAAAGGCACCCGTAAAGCCCTGGAAATGCACCTGCGGAAAGGACTGCGCCACCAATTTCTGCCCCGACTGCGGCAGCCGGGCCCCTGAAAAATAAAAGAGCTCCGCTCCTTTATCAGAGCCGACAACCTTCAGCCCCTTCTTCTTCGCGGCTTGCCGCCTTTTAGTGCTGAAGGCTGTCGGCTCAGTAATTTTTCTGCGAAAAATTACCTCAGGGGCTTGACAAAAGAAATTTTTCGTTGTACAATGAAATCAATAAATGCGATGAAGGGAATAAAAGCTTGTATCATGGCTTCACAGAGAGCTGCCGTTTGGTGAAAGGCAGTATGCAGGTATGAGAAATAACTCCTCCCCGAGCAGCCGACCCAAAGAGGCACAGCTTCAAGTAGGCTCGGACGGGCGCTCCCGTTACAGAGATATGCGTTGATCCGACGCAGATGAGTGGGTGTATACTTACATCAAGAAGAGTGGTACCACGGAGTATTGCAAGTAACTTCGTCTCTTCCATGCCGGGCATGGAGGAGACTTTTTTATTACCCTTCATACAGTCGGCAAAACGGATCGGAATGGAGGTTTTTATATGAATAACGTAAACAAGTACACAAGACAGTTTTTTGAAGCCCCTGCAACGGAGATGAAATGGACAAAGAGGTCATACGTTGACAAGGCCCCCATATGGTGCAGCGTAGATCTCCGGGACGGCAACCAGGCACTGATAATCCCCATGAGTCTGGGTGAGAAGCTGGAGTTCTTCCAGATGCTGGTGGACATCGGCTTCAAGGAGATCGAGATCGGCTTCCCTGCGGCGTCCGAGACCGAATATGACTTCTGCCGCACCCTCATCGAGCAGGACCTCATACCCGACGATGTGACCATTCAGGTGCTGACACAGTCAAGAGAGCACATCATCGAAAAGACCTTTGAGGCGCTGAAGGGCTGCAAGAACGCCATCGTCCACCTTTACAACTCCACCTCTGTGGCTCAGCGAGAGCAGGTGTTCCGCAAGAGCAAAGAGGAGATAATCGACATCGCCGTCAGCGGTGCAAAGCTCTGCAAGGAGTACCGCGAGAGGTACGAGGGCAATTTCCGCTTTGAATACTCTCCCGAAAGCTTCACAGGCACCGAGCCCGAGTTCGCTCTGGAGATATGCAACGCCGTGCTGGACGTATGGGAGCCCACTGCTGAGGACAAGGTGATAATCAACCTCCCCGTAACGGTGCAGCTGTCCATGCCTCATGTCTACGCAAACCAGATAGAGTATATGTGCGATAACCTGAAATACCGCGAGAACGTCATAGTCTCCCTCCACCCACACAATGACCGCGGCTGCGCAGTTGCGGACACGGAAATGGGTCTGCTGGCAGGCGCCGACAGAGTCGAGGGAACTCTCTTCGGAAACGGCGAGCGCACGGGAAATGTGGATATTGTTACACTGGCTATGAATATGTACTCACAGGGCGTTGATCCTCAGCTGGAATTCGGCGATATACCGTCAATATCCGAGCTGTATACCCGTGTGACCCGAATGAACATCAACGAGCGCCAGCCCTATTCGGGCAAGCTTGTGTTCGCTGCCTTCAGCGGCTCTCATCAGGACGCTATCGCCAAGGGCATGAAGTGGCGCGAGGAAGGGCACACTCAATACTGGACCGTTCCCTATCTGCCTCTGGACCCTGAGGACGTGGGCAGAGAATACTCCGCAGACGTTATCCGCATCAACAGCCAGTCCGGCAAGGGCGGTATCGGCTATATCCTGGAGACCCGCTTCGGCTATGACCTGCCCAAGAAAATGCGCGAGAGCGTGGGCTATCTGGTCAAAAGCGTTTCCGACCACAAGCACAAGGAGCTCCTCCCCGACGAGGTCTACGAGATATTCAAGACCAACTATGTGGACATAATCACTCCCATAAACATCACCGAGACTCACTTCGTTCAGCGTGACGGCATCGAGGCTACCATAAGCTTCAGCTATAACGGCAGGAACGTCACCGTCACCGATATGGGTAACGGTCGTCTTGACGCCGTCAGCAACGCTATCCGCTCCTATACGGGAGCTGAATACAGCCTGAACACCTACTCCGAGCACGCCCTTGAAGTGGGCTCGGCTTCAAAGGCTGTGTCCTATGTGGAGATAATCGCAGGAGACGGAAAGAGCTTCTGGGGAACAGGCATAGACAACGATATCATCACCTCCTCTGTAAAGGCTCTCGTCAGCGCGGTAAACAATATGCTGACAAAAACTCGTTAAATCGCACAAATAGGACCGTTGAAAATCACATACACAGAGAATATTCCCCGAAAAATGCCGCTTCTTATTGATTTTGCACCTGCAAAGTGTTATAATTCAGTTATATTATCAGAAGGGAGCGAAGAATAATGAAGATCGCTGTTATGAAAACAGGTCATGTCATTATTTCGGGCGCAGTCATCAGCGTGAACGGCTGCGGTCTCTTTTCGTTCTGTCTGAACGGCGCTCTTGCCTGATATATAGCTGTATATCAGTTGTTACAAAGAAGCCTTGCCCTCCGACAGAATGTCGGAGGGCTTTTGTTTTTCATCAGATACAAGACATTAAAGTAAAGGATTTTGATACTATGAAAATTTCAGGTGCAAAAATCGTTGTTGAGACACTTATCGAGCAGGGCTGTGATACTATTTTCTGCTATCCGGGAGGTCAGGTCATAGACCTTTTTGACGAGCTCTACACTGCCCGCGACCGCATAAAGCAGATACTCTCCGCCCACGAACAGGGGGCGGCTCATGCCGCAGACGGCTACGCAAGGGCTACGGGAAAGGTTGGCGTTGTCATCGCCACATCGGGCCCCGGCGCTACAAACCTTGTAACGGGCATAGCTACGGCAGCTCTGGACTCTGTCCCCATGGTGGCAATAACGGGAAACGTCCCCTGCGAGCTCATCGGAAGGGACAGCTTCCAGGAGGTGGACATCGTCGGCGTGACCATGCCTATCACCAAGCATAACTTCATCGTAAAGGACATAAGCGAGCTGGCGGACACCCTCCGCACAGCCTTCAAAATAGCCAAATCGGGACGTCCGGGCCCTGTGCTGGTGGATATCCCCAAGGACGTTCAGACTGCACTTTTTGAATTCGAGGCAAATGCTCAGCCCGTTATCCCCTATCCTATCACCTTTGCCTCAGAGGAGAAGCTGAAAAAGGCTGCCGAGATGATAAACAATGCCGAGAGACCCTATATCTACTTCGGCGGCGGAGTCATCAGCGGCAAGGCTTCCGCCCAGATAATCGCTCTGGCGGAGCAGATAGACGCGCCTATGGGCTGCTCACTTATGGGACTTTCCGCAGTTCCCTGCGACCACCCGAAATTCCTGGGTATGCAGGGTATGCACGGACACTACGCCTCCTCAATAGCCGAGGACGAAGCCGACCTGGTAATAGCTCTGGGAGCTCGCTTCAGCGACAGGGCTACGGGAAACAAATCCCGCTATGCAAAGCACTTCAGCATAATCCATATTGACATAGACGGAGCGGAGCTCCACAAAAACATCAACGCCGACCTTGCCATAAGGGGCGACATAAGAGACGCCGCAGAGCGCCTTATCGCCATGACGGAAGCAAAGAAGCGTCCTCAGTGGGCTCAGCGCATCGAGGAGCTGAAAAATGAGGAGGCTGCAAGGACTGCCTCCGCAAGAAAGACCAAAAGCGGCTTCCTTCACCCCTATGACATCGTTGACATCATAAGCGCTCACGCAGGCGATGATACCATAATCGCCACCGACGTAGGTCAGCACCAGATGTGGACCGCTCAGAGATACCCTCTGAAAAAGCCCCGCACCTTCCTCACCAGCGGCGGTCTCGGCACCATGGGCTACGGTCTGGGTGCAGCCATAGGCGCCTGTGCAGCTACGGGCAGACGTGCCGTACTCTTTACGGGCGACGGCAGCTTCGGCATGAACCTCAATGAGCTGGCTACTGCCGTATCACAGCAGACTCCCGTTACCATCGTCATCATGAACAACGGAGTGCTGGGCATGGTGCGCCAGTGGCAGACACTTTTCTTCGACAGACACTACTCCTGCACCACCTTCAACAGAAAGACCGATTTCGTAAAGCTGGCTGAGGCTTTCGGTGCAGAGGGCGGCAGAGCCGCGACCAACGAGGAGCTTGAAAAGCTGGCGGAGAGAGCCTTCGCCTGCGAGGGACCATTCGTCATTGACTGTGCAGTTGACTGCGACGAGTTCGTTCTTCCCATGCTTCCTCCCGAGGGCTCGGTTGACGACATAATTACTGAGATAAAGTGAGGTGACAGTTATGGATCAGTATGTAATAGGAGTTATAGTTGCCAACGTTTCGGGTGTTCTTTCACGAGTTTCGGGAATGTTCACCAGACGGGGCTTCAACATCGACAGCCTTACCGTGGGCGAGACAGAGTCAAGCGGTTTTTCCCGTATAACCATAGCCTTCCACGGCGACGAGGACATCAAGGAGCGCATACTCCAGCAGCTCCAGAAGCTCCATGACGTCAGAGAGGTAGAGGTGCTGGACAGCAAGGATACCGTTATCAGGGAGCTCCTCCTCATCAAGGTAAGGAACAAGACAGAGATAAGACAGGACATCATGACAGCAGTTGAGATATTCCGCTCAAAGATAGTTGACTATTCCCCCCACGGCTCTTGTATGCGAGCTCACGGGCGAGACATCAAAGATAGACGCTTTTATCCAGCTTCTCAAGCCCTATGGCATCATGGAGATGTGCCGCACGGGTATCGTGGCTATCGAGAGGGGCGAGAACTGCCTCAAGACAGCGAAATAACAAAGCGGAACAGCTCCGCGGCAAATATATACGAAAGAAGCGTGTAAAAATGGCAATGACAATGACGCAGAAGATACTTGCGGCTCACTCGGGCAGAGAGTCCGTCAGCGCAGGAGAGCTTATCTTAGCCGACTTAGATCTGGTCCTCGGCAACGATATCACCTCTCCCGTAGCTATCAAGGAGTTCGCAAAGCTTGGCAAGGACAGCGTGTTCGACAAAGATAAGATCACCATGGTCATGGATCACTTCGCTCCAAACAAGGACATAAAAGCGGCAGAGCAGTGCAAAATGTGCCGCGATTTCTGCGGAGAAAAGGAAATAACCCATTTTTACGATGTGGGAGAAATGGGCATTGAACACGCCCTGCTCCCCGAAAAAGGACTGGTCACCGCGGGAAATGCAGTCATCGGCGCCGACTCCCACACCTGCACCTACGGCGCTCTGGGAGCCTTCTCCACAGGCGTCGGCTCCACGGATATGGCTTGCGGCATGGCAACGGGCAAGGCGTGGTTCAAGGTGCCCTCTGCCATTAAGTTCAACCTTACGGGAAGCCTCCGCAGATACGTTTCCGGTAAGGACGTTATCCTCCACATCATCGGAAAAATAGGCGTTGACGGCGCCCTCTACCGCTCTATGGAGTTCACAGGCGAGGGACTCTCCTCACTGTCCATGGCTGACCGCCTCTGCATCGCCAACATGGCTATCGAGGCAGGCGCAAAGAACGGTATCTTCGAGGTGGACGATATCACCCTTGACTATATCCGTCAGCACGGCGGCGCAGAGCCCGTTGTGTACAGTGCCGACCCCGACGCGGAGTATGACGAGGTCATTGACATTGACCTTTCGGCAATTGAGCCTACCGTGGCTTTCCCCCACCTTCCCGAAAACGCAAAGGCCTTCGGTGAAATAGGCGATGTGAAGATAGACCAGGTGGTCATAGGCTCCTGCACCAACGGCAGGCTTGAGGACCTTATCGCTGCCGCAGAGATAATGAAGGGCAGAAAGGCTGCAAAGAACGTCCGCGTCATAGTTATCCCCGCGACCCAGCAGGTCTACCTTGACGCTATGGAAATGGGACTCCTCCGCACATTCATCGAATTCGGCGCGGTAGTCTCCACCCCCACTTGTGGTCCCTGTCTCGGCGGATACATGGGCATACTTGCCGCAGGAGAGAGAGCCATAACCACCACAAACCGCAATTTCGTGGGAAGAATGGGTCACCCCGAGTCAGAGGTGTACCTTGCAAGCCCTGCAACTGCCGCAGCAAGCGCAGTAACAGGCAGGATAACAAGCCCATGGGAGGTAATGGAAAAATGAAATACACAGGAAGCGTTATAAAGTACGGCGACAACGTGGACACAGACGTTATTATCCCTGCACGTTACCTCAATACCAGCGACCACAAGGAGCTTGCAAGCCACTGCATGGAGGACCTTGACAAGACCTTCGTCAGCCGCGTAAAGCAGGGGGACATCATCACCGCAGGTCAGAATTTCGGCTGCGGCTCCTCCCGTGAGCACGCTCCCATAGCCATAAAGGCAAGCGGAGTCTCACTGGTCATCGCCAAGAGCTTCGCCCGTATCTTCTACCGCAACGCCATAAACATAGGACTTGCAATCGTGGAATGTCCTGCGGCTGCTGAGGAGATATCCGAGGGAGACACCGTGGAAGCCGACCTCGACAACGGTATCATACGCAATATAACTACGGGTAAGGAGTACAAGACAGCTCCCTTCCCAGAGTTCGTACAGAAGATAATCGAAAACGGCGGACTTATGCAGGCTATCGTGAACGAAGCTTTCTGAGGCGCAGAAAATGACAGCAAGGATAATCGTAAAATGTATAATCCACAATAAAAAGCTGAACCGCTTTCTACTTGTCAGGCGCAGTGAAAATGATGACACAGGCGCAGATACATGGGAAAATGCAGGCGGCAGTGTCGAAAGCGGAGAGACTCCCGAGGAGGCAGCAAGGCGAGAGGTCAGGGAAGAAACAGGCATTGAGCATATCAGGATAAGCAATATCGCTTATATTGCGCTCTTACACCATGAGGTCCCCGATCTTATCATAGCATATCTGTGCGAAACAGATGAAGAAGACGTAAGGCTGAGCTCTGAACACAGCTCATTTGTATGGGCTGACGAACAGAAGTGCCGTTCCCTGCTTCCTGCTGAGATAATCAGCGATTTCGAGAAGAACAATGTTTTTAACATTCTCAATGAAGGAGACCATCATGACTGACCTGAGCTGCCTTCTGGCAGGACTTACAAATCTGCTGGGGCCGCTGCTCCTGCTGATATTCTGGCACAAAAGGACAGGAGCACGGATACTCCCCGCACCTGTTGCACTTGCGGTATGCTTCCCTGTATTTTTTGTCGCGGGAGCAATACGCTCAGGCTTTGACCGCAGCGACTACCTCTCATTCTATTTGCAGCAGGCTCTGCTCTACGGCATATTTGAGGAGGGCAGCAAGTTTGCTGTGCTTCGCTGGCTCCTCAGGTCATATGACCACCGCAGGGACGCAGTCACCTACGCAATAGGCCACAGCGCCTTCGAGAGCATAGGCTCGGGATTTACCTGCATAAACCTTATCGGCACAGGCAGGGCAGCCGCGGATATCTTCCCCGTGAATTTGTTTGGCTTCATCGAAGGCGCGGCTTTCTGTATCGGCGTGACCGTCCTCATATTCTACGGCATACAGATGAACAAGTCGATCATAATGCTGCCCATAGCGGTATTTCTGCACTTCCTTGGCAACCTCGCAGGAGCGGTGTTTATAATGCCTGTCTCAATGGCGATCAGGCTGTTCCTGACAGCAGGCATATGCTATGCCGCATACCGCTGCTACAAGGCAATGGGAGCCTCCTATGAGCATGAAACATATATATAGTATGCAGCGCGCGTTCTGCGCGGCACTGCATTTTTCATTAAACGAAAGGAGTAATTATGGAACTGAAAATAGCATTGCTAAAGGGCGACGGCATAGGTCCCGAGATAGTGGACAGCGCCGTGGCAGTCCTTGAAAAGACAGCAGAAAAGTTCGGACATAAATTCACCTTTAACCCCTACCTCATCGGCGGCTGCGCCATTGACGAAACAGGACTCCCCCTCCCCCAGGAGACCGTGGACGGCTGCCTCGCTTCGGACAGTGTCATACTGGGAGCCGTGGGCGGTCCCAAGTGGGACGACCAGCCCGGAGACAACCGTCCCGAAAAGGCCCTTCTGGGCATACGCTCGGCTATGGGACTGTTCACTAACCTGCGCCCTGCAAAGCTCTACCCTGCTCTCCGCGGAGCTTCTCCACTGAAGGACGAGATAGTGGGTGACGGCTTTGATATAATGATAGTACGCGAGCTCACGGGAGGAATCTACTTTGGTGACCGCGGCTACCGCGAGGGAAAGTACGGTCAGGAGGCATTCGACACCGAGGCTTACAGCGTCACCGAGATAGAGCGTATCGGCAAGGTCGCCTTTGAAGCAGCTATGAAGCGCAGCAAGCGCCTTTGCAGTGTGGATAAGGCAAATGTTCTGGAGTCCTCAAGGCTCTGGAGAAAGACCATGCATGAGCTGTCGGAGCAGTACCCCGAGGTGGAATACAGGGATATGTTCGTGGACAACGCCGCTATGCAGCTGGTACGCGATCCCAGGCAGTTCGATGTGATAGTGACCTCCAATATGTTCGGAGATATACTTTCAGATGAAGCCTCGCAGATCACAGGCTCCATAGGAATGCTGGCTTCGGCGTCACTGGGCGCTTCAAAGCGTGGTCTCTATGAGCCCATACACGGGTCTGCACCTGATATCGCTGGAAAGAACCTGGCTAACCCCATTGCCACTATCCTTTCGGGAGCTATGATGCTCCGCTATTCATTCGGTCTCATAAAGGAGGCTGAGACTATTGAAAACGCCGTGGATAAGGTGCTTGAGGCAGGTCTCAGGACCGCCGATCTCATGGGTACCGACAAGGGCGAGCCTCTCAGCTGTACGGAGATGACAGAAGCTATATTAAAGGTTATATAAACCTATGACGAGTTCACATGAACTTCACAAATAATTTAAAATTTCCTCATTGACTTTCTGTGTAAAAACTATTATTATATATACATAAAATATTTGCGTATATATTTTATATATTGCAGAAATATCAGGAGGTAAAAATGAAAAAAGGATTATTGGGACTTTCAGCACTTATTTTCGCAGCAGCGCTCGTGGGGTGCGGCGCTGACAAAGAAAAGGCTTCCGACAAGGATAAAGCCTCTTCCAAGGCAGAAACTACTGTTGCAGAGGAAACAGCTGCTGAAAACAAAACAGAAGAAACAAATAATGAAGGATCAACAGCTAAAGACGCCGATCCCGAAGCTCTCAAGGCTCTTGCAGGTCCATACCACTACACGGGGTATATGACCATGGGCAATGTCCCCGATGAGCTTGATCCCAAGAAGCTCAACGAGCAGTACAAGGACGATCCCATCTCCATCTCAGAGGACGGAGTCCTCCACCTTTACGGCAAGGACTATCAGCTCGTTGCCGAGGGAATGAAGGACGAGGACACTGTTTTCAGCATCGAGGGCAGCGGCTTTGATATGGATAAGTACATCAAGTCATCAAAGGTGGCTGACGAGGACTATGAGGGCCCCTGCGCACTTGTTGAGCAGGTATCCCACATGAAGGTCAACGACGAGGACGTAGCCTACACTCAGTTCTGCATTTTCATGACCAAGAAGGGCGACGATGAATACTTCGGCTATGTCAACATTGATGCAGGCGAGAAAAGCGAATCCAGCTGGGACCGGAACTGGGACGACGACGATGACGACGACTGGGACCGGGACAGCGAGGACTGGGATGACGATGATGCTGTATGATCCCATACGGAGGATAATACTATGATAAAGATACACACAGAAAAGGCTCCTGCCGCAGTAGGTCCCTATTCACAGGCAATCGTCTCAAGAGGAATGGTCTATACCAGCGGACAGATCGCTATTGACCCGATCACAAACACAGTAAAGGGCACAACTATCGAGGAACAGACAGAGCAGGTAATGAAAAACCTGGGCGCAGTTCTCGCCACAGCAGGTTCCTCATTTGAAAAGGCTGTAAAAACTACCTGCTTTCTGGCAGATATGAACGATTTTGCCGCTTTCAATGAGATCTACGGCAAGTACTTCACATCGCTCCCTGCAAGAAGCTGCGTAGCAGTAAAGACTCTTCCAAAGGGTGTGCTTGTAGAGGTTGAAGTTATAGCAGAAAGCGAACTTTGATATATAAGCGACAGAGGCGCTGTTCCATTTGGACAGCGCCTTTCTTTTTTACTTGAAATTATATCGTATATGTGGTATAATCAATAAAATGGGCAAATTATAATCAAAGGTGATATATTATGGGAATTATTATTATAGTCAACCTCATAACTTCACTTACAATACTCCTTGGTGGCTGCTGCATGAAAAAATATGCTTCATCTCCTGTCGATTATACTATAGGATTCAAAACCCAAAGGTCAATTGCAAGCAAAGAAGCATGGTATTTTGCCAATAACAAATGCGGCAGTATATGGCTCGCTATAGGAGCAGCAGGCTTTGTCCTGACTTTAGCTGCATTTTTTCTTATCCACCCGATCTAAGCAGTATTTCAGGCGATCATACTCAGTTTTTTCTGCTTATACTGCAAAGCGCAGCGATCATTTTTTCATTGATACTTACTGAAAATCAGTTAAAGAAGAAATTTGACATAAATGAAAAGAAATGATAAGTTCAAAAAGACATAATGTTGAGCTAAAATCACAGGAAACGCCGTCTGCGGCATTCCTTGTAACTAAAATGAGAGGAAGTAAAACCATGACCGTAAGAGAATTACAGGACAAGATAATAAAGCTAAAAAAGGAGACAAATACAGCTATTCTCGCCCACTGCTATCAGGCGCGTGAGATATGCGAGATAGCCGATTTCGTCGGCGACAGCTACAAGCTCAGCGTTGATGCAAAGGGCGTTTCACAGGAGAATATCCTCTTCTGCGGAGTTCACTTCATGGCTGAGACCGCAAAAATGCTCTCGCCTCAGAAGCGTGTATTCCTTTCCAACAGGCACGCAGGCTGCCCCATGGCTGAGCAGATGGACAGGGAAATGATAAGCGCTGTCCGCGAAATGGAGCCTGACCGCACTGTTGTGGCTTACATCAACACCACAGCCGCGCTCAAGACCGTTTGCGACGTCTGCGTTACCTCCTCAAGCGCTCTGCGTATCGTAAGAGCTCTCGACACTGACAAGATACTCTTCATTCCCGACTGCAATCTGGGAGACTATATAAAGAAACAGTGCCCCGAAAAGGATATAAAGCTCCTTCAGGGCGGCTGCCCCACTCACGCAAGGATAACCCCCAAGGAGGTACTGGCTGCAAAGGAGGAGCACCCCGATGCTCTCTTCCTTGTTCACCCCGAGTGTACTCCCAAGGTGGTAGAGCTGGCTGACTATGTGGGCTCCACCACAGGTATCATGGACTATGCAAAGAAGTCCGACAAGAAGGAGTTCATCATCGGCACGGAAAATTCCATCGTAGAGCACTTGCAGTATGACTGCCCCGGAAAGAAATTCTATCCCGTCAGCCGTGACCTCGTCTGTCATAATATGAAGCTCACCACCCTCCCCGATATCTACAATACTCTCGTCGGTATCGGAGGCGGAGACGGCGACGCCTTCGAGATACTCATGGACGATGAGCTCATCGCTCAGGCAAGAAAGTGCATAGATGAAATGATAAGGCTGGGCGGCTGATATGACAGAACTTGCCGAAAAGCTTTACAAGACAGGAGACCTCTCCGACAGCGAGCTGAAAGCCCTCATTGAGACCGATGACAGCGACACCGCAGAGCTCCTCCGCAGGCACGCAGATGAGACAAGGCAGAAAAGCTACGGAAAAAAGGTCTTTCTCAGGGGACTTATCGAGGTCTCCAGCTATTGCAGGAATGACTGCCTTTACTGCGGTATACGCCGCAGCAACAAAGAGGCTGACCGCTACCGCCTCTCCCGCGAGGAGATAATGAGCTGCTGCGAAAACGGCTACGGACTGGGCTTCCGCACCTTCGTCATGCAGGGCGGCGAGGACAGCTTCTTCACCGATGACTTCATGTGCTCGGTAATATCTGAGATAAAGGAAAAATATCCCGACTGCGCTGTTACACTGTCCCTGGGCGAGCGCTCCTATGACAGCTACAAGCGCATGAAGGAGGCAGGCGCGGACAGATACCTGCTCCGCCACGAAGCCGCCTCAGAGGAGCTGTATTCAAAGCTCCACCCTGCCGAGATGAGCCTTGCCCACCGCAAGGAATGTCTCTTTCAGCTCCGCGAGCTGGGCTATCAGGTAGGTGCAGGCTTCATGGTGGGCGCTCCGCATCAGACCACAGACCACATCATCGCGGATCTGCGCTTCCTTCAGGAGCTGCGTCCCCAGATGATAGGAATAGGTCCCTTTGTGCCACACCATAACACCCCCTTTGCGGAGGAAAGCGGAGGCACTCTCGCACTGACCCTGAGACTTCTGGGCATACTCAGGCTCATGTTCCCCAAGGTGCTGCTGCCTGCCACCACCGCCCTCGGCACTATCGCTCCCAACGGAAGGGAGCTGGGGCTGAAAACAGGCTGCAACGTTGTAATGCCCAATCTCTCACCTGTAAAGGTGAGGAAGAAATACGACCTGTACGACAACAAGATATGTACGGGCGAGGAAGCCGCCGAATGCCGCGGCTGCCTGCAAAGACGGATAGAGTCCGCAGGCTATGAGGTGTCCGCCGAGCGTGGAGACTGTATATAAGCCGTCAGACATTAGCCGTTAGCTGTCAGCCATATTGCTGATAAGGCTTTATAACAAATAAAATATATACTTCGATCCAAGGAGAATAAAACATGAGAGTTCGTTTCCACCTTCCCGATTTTTCGGGCAATTTCAAGCTCAATCTCCTCTTTGCGGAAATGCTCAGGCACCGTCCCGAATTCTTCCGCGAGGGTGTTGAGATAGCTTCATTCTACGGAGTATTCCCGCCCTCCATCTGGAACGGCGGCAGAACTCAGGGAGGAGTCTGTGACAAGACCTTCGTAAAGCAGGTCATCAAGACCTTCAACGAGAGAGGCATACCCCTGAGATTTACATTCACAAACCCTGCACTTGAGAAAAAGCACCTCAGCGACCCCTTCTGCAACATGGTGCTGAATATGGCGAACAACGGTCTCAACGAGGCTATCGTGATGTCCCCTATACTGGAGGACTATATCCGCCGGAATTTCCCCGACTACAAGCTTACCAGCTCCACCTGCAAACGCCTTGACACACTTGAGGGACTTCTGGGCGAGCTGGAAAAGGATTACCATATAGTTGTAATGGACTATGACCTGAACAACCGCTTTGAGCTCTTTGAAAAGATACCCATGGAGTACAGACCCCGTATCGAGTTCCTTTCAAATGCCTGCTGCGAGCCGGGATGTCCAAGGCGCTCTGCCCATTATCACTCCATAGGCGTCCAGCAGATAGCCTATAACGAGCATATAAAGAAGTACCCCAATCTCCCCTTCAATGTGGAGAAGTACGACCCCGACCACTTCCGCGACTGCCCCTACTCACAGAGAGGTATCTTCGAGATAAGGAGCCTCCGCACACATATCTCCCCCGAGGATATATGGGAGAAATATGTGCCCATGGGCTTTGAGCAGTTCAAGATAGAGGGAAGGACAGCAAGTCCCATAAACGTGCTGGAAACATATATGTATTACATGGCAAAGCCCGAATGCCGTGACGAGGCAAGGTTCACCCTGCTGAAGACCATGGAGAATTCAGGCGCTCTGTCATTCAAGTAAGGAGGATAATCATGCGAGTTAGATTTCATCTCCCTGATTTTACGGAGCATTTCCGCTTCAATCTCGTCTTTGCGCATATGCTGAAAAACCGCCCCGACTACTTCCGTGAGGGCGTTGAGATAGCTTCATTCTACGGAGCCTTCCCCCCGTCATTATGGAACGGCGGAAGAACTATCGGCGGTCAGTGCGACGAGAGCTTCGTCAAGGGCGTCATCAAGACCTTCAACGACCTTGGCATACCGCTGAGATTTACCTTCACCAACCCCGTTCTGAAGGAGGAGCACCTCTATGACCCCTTCTGCAACAGAGTCATGGAGCTTGCCAACAACGGCTTCAACGAGGTCATCGTAAACTCTCCTCTCCTTGAGGATTATATCCGCAAGACCTACCCCGACTACAAGCTCACCAGCTCTACCTGCAAGCGCCTTGACACCGAGGAGGGCTTCCTTGATGAGCTGAAAAAGGACTATAACATCGTGGTCATGGACTATGACCTGAACAATAAATTCGACATTCTTGAAAAGGTGCCCATGGAGGACAGACCCCGTATCGAGTTCCTGTCCAATGCCTGCTGCAACCCGAAATGTCCCAACCGCAAGCTGGAATATGACCTTATCGGTGAGCAGATGATTTACTACAACAAGCACCTTCAGGAGCACCCCGAGCTCCCCTTTGACATCAACGATTACACCGAGCGCAATGTCAACAAGCTCATACACTGCAACTGCCGCCAGCGTACTCTCTATGAGATAACAGACCTGCCCACACACATCTCTCCCGACGCTATCTGGGGCAAGTATGCTCCCATGGGCTTCGAGCAGTTCAAGATAGAGGGAAGAACAGCAGGAAATCTCTACCTCATAGACATATATATGTACTACATGACAAAGCCCGAATGCCGCGACGAGGCAAGAATGATGTTCTTCTACAACCTGGACGCCAACGGCGTTATCCAGTACGAAAGCTAGGGAGGCGCTATCATGAGAGCAAGATTTCATCTTCCCGGACTGACCCGGAATTTCTCCTTCAATCTCATATTTGCACACTTTATGAAGAACTGTCCCCACTATTTCCGCGAGGGCGTGGAGATAGCCTCATTCTACGGCGTATTCCCCCCTGCTGTATGGAACGGCGGAAGACCCGTGAGCGGCAGGTGCGACGAGAGCTTCATAAAACAGGTCATTTCTGCCTTCAATGGTCTGGGCATACCTGTACGCCTCACCTTCACAAATCCCTGTATCACAGAGGACCTCCTCGAGGACCCCTTCTGCAACAGGCTCCTGGAGCTGGCTTACAATGACCTCAATGAGATAATCGTAAATTCACCGCTGCTGGAGGACTATATCCGTGACAAGTACCCCAACTACAAGCTGACAAGCTCTACCTGCAAGCGCCTTAACACCGTTGACGGTCCCATAGGCGAGCTGAAAAAGGACTACAGCATTGTTGTGCTTGACTATGACCTGAACAATCAGTTCGACCAGCTTGAGAAGATACCTCAGGAGGACAGGAGCAGATGTGAGATACTCTGCAACACTCTCTGCAACCCAAAGTGCAAGATGCGTAAGGAGCATTACAGGCTCATAGGCGAGTATTCCATCGCCTACAACGAATATGTCAACAGCGGCACAACCAAGCCCTTCGACATCAACGACTACTATGAGATAAACGAGACCAACGTCATAAACTGCGGCTGTTTCTCGCGAAATGCCTTTGATATAAGAAAGCTTCCCACCCATGTGAGCCCCGATGATATCTGGGAGAAGTATCTCCCCATGGGCTTTGAGCAGTTCAAGCTTGTGGGCAGGACAGCAGGAAGGATATTCCTCACCGAGAACTACCTCTACTACATGGTGAAGCCCGAGTGCCGCGACGAAGCGCGTCTCATGCTCCTCTACAATCTGGAGCGCAACGGCATTATCCGCGTGGACAAATAAGAGGTGGAAACTATGAAAGCAAGATTTCACCTCCCGGGTATAGCCACCCATTTCAAGTTCAATCTCATTTTTGCCACGGTGCTGGAGCAGTATCCCCAGTACTTCCGCGATTTCGAGATAGCCTCCTTCTACGGAGCCTTCCCTCAGTCCATCTGGAACGGCGGAAGGACCCAGGAGGGACTCTGCGACAAGAGGTTCGTGAAAATGGTGCTGAAGGAGTTCAACGACAGGGGCATACCCGTCCGCTTCACCTTCACCAATCCCGCTCTTGAAAAGAAGCACCTCAACGATAAGTTCTGCAATATGGTCATGAGCCTTGCGGACAACGGCCTCAACGAGGCTATCGTGGTGTCTCCCATTCTTGAGGAGTATATCCGCAAAAACTTCCCGAACTTCAAGCTGACCAGCTCCACCTGCAAGCGCCTTGACGACGGGGAAAGACTTGCCGCAGAGCTGGAAAAGGATTACAGCATAGTTGTGGTGGACTACGACCTGAACAACAAATTCGACATACTTGAAAAGCTCCCTCACAAGGAGAAGTGCGAGTTCCTGGTGAACTCAAACTGCCGCCCAGCCTGTCCCAACAGGAAGCAGCATTACTACAACGTGGGCGTCCAGCAGATAAACTACGCCAACCATATGCGCAAGTACCCCGACAAGCCCTATGACCCCATTATCTTCGGGGACGGCGCCAATCAGAACTGCCCCTTCTTCACAAGAAATCTCTTTGAGATAAGGGACCTGAGCACAAATATAAAGCCCGCCGATATATGGGACAAGTACCTTCCCATGGCTTCAACCAGTTCAAGATCGAGGGCAGGACAGCCTGGCTCTTCAACCTCATAGAGACCTACATATACTATCTGGCAAAGCCTGAATTCGCCGATATAGCAAGATATACCCTCATCGACTTCTGCAACGAGAACGACGTTCTTTCAGTAAACGAATAAGGAGATCTTCACGCAATGAAAGCTGCTGCTGTATTCAGTGACAACATGGTGCTGCAGAGAGAACGGTACGTCCGTATCTTCGGCACCTGCACCAATAACGAAAAGGTCATAACCGTCTCCGTGCCCGAGCTGCTCATATCCGTAAGAGCCATCATAAGAAAAGGCAGGTGGGAAGCGCTGCTGCCCCCTATGACGGAGTGCAGCAAATGTACCCTTGAGATAGCCTGCGGCGCCATAAGAAAGGTGTTCCGCAATGTGGCTATCGGAGAGGTCTGGCTGGCAGGCGGTCAGTCCAACATGGAGTTTGAGCTCCGCAACGATAAAAACGGCGTCCGCGAGCTGGTAAGCTGCGGCGAGGAGGACGTGAGGTATTACTACACGCCCAAATGCGCCATGCCCGAGGAGCTTGAGGGAGCCGAAAAGAATACAGGCTGGAGCCTGCCCTCTGCGGATAACTCCGCGGCATGGTCGGCGGCAGGCTACTACTTCGCAAAGGAGCTGAGCCGCAGGCTTGGCGTCACCGTAGGCATCATAGGCTGCAACTGGGGCGGCACCTCCGCCTCTGCCTGGATGAGCCGCGAATACCTTGAACAGGACAGCCGCCTCCGCCCCTATGTGGAGGACTACGACAAGGCTGTAAAGGGCAAGTCCCGCAAGAAGATGATAGCCGAGTATGACGAGTATGCGGCATACCAGGAGGGCTGGGAGAAGCGTGTGGCTGCCTGCTACGCAGAAAAGCCCGATATTGAGTGGCACGACCTGCTTGCAGAATGCGGCGAGAACAGGTACCCGGGGCCCATGGGCATAAAAAATCCCATGCGTCCCTGCGGTCTCCACGAGACCATGGTGAGCAGAATAGCTCCCTATACTCTCCGGGGCGTGCTCTGGTATCAGGGCGAGTCCGATGACCACCGTCCCCAGACCTACTATGCGCTGATGAAGGCTCTTATCGAGAACTGGCGCCGCGACTGGAGAGACGACAAGCTGCCCTTCGTAATGGTACAGCTCCCCATGTTCAGGTACAAGGACGATCCAGACACAAAGAGCTGGGCGCTCATAAGAGAGGCTCAGGAGAGAGTATTCCGTACCGTGAAGAACACGGGTCTGGCAGTCTGCCTTGACTGCGGAGAATTCAACAATATCCACCCCACCGACAAGGAGCCCATCGGCCACAGGCTCTACCTTCAGGCTATGAGCGAGATCTATTCTCAGATGAGCAGGAGCGAGTCACTGCCGCCTATGTATGACGGCTTCGAGATAAGAGGAAGATGTATGCTGATACACCTTGCCAACGTGGGTAAGGGGCTGGGAGGAAAGGACGAGCACTGCCTTGAGGGCTTCGAGCTGGCAGGCAGCGACGGCAAATTCTATCCCGCACAGGCAAGGGTGGCTCTGCCCTATATAGAGCTTAGCTGCGATAAGGTGAAAGCCCCTGCCGCAGCCCGTTTCAAGTGGACAAACTATGCGGACGTAGGTCTTTTCGGAGTCAACGGGCTCCCTCTCGCCCCCCTTCCGCACCTATACCGACTAATTTTTATTCAGGAGGAAAACAATGCTTTTAGCAGTAGATATCGGAAATACCAACATCGTTTTCGGCTGTGTTGACGACAAGGACGAGGTAGTCCTCTTTGAAAGGATCAGCACAGACCACAACGCCACAGCCGCAGAATACGCTGTACTCATCAAGACTATCCTGGAGATGAATAGCTTCAACGTCTCTGACATCGATGACGCCATTATGTCATCGGTAGTGCCCTCTGTGACAAATACTGTCAAGGAGGCTGTCCGTAAGCTCTTCGGAGTTGACGTAACGATGGCAGGTCCCGGAGTAAAGACAGGACTAAATATCCTCATCGACAACCCTGCACAGCTGGGAAGCGATCAGGCTGTGGACGCCGTTGCGGCTATAAACCAGTATCCCGTTCCCCTCATCATCATTGATATGGGGACCGCCACAACTCTCTCTGTTGTTGACAGTAAGAAGAACTACCGCGGCGGACTTATCCTCACGGGCATGAAGGTAGCTGCCGACGCTCTCACGGCAAGAACAGCACAGCTCCCCAAGGTGAATTTCGAGGTGCCGCCCCATGTTATCGGCACAAACACCATCGACTGTCTCAAGAGCGGCATACTCTACTCCAACGCCAGCGCCCTTGACGGCATAATCGACCGCATAGAGGACGAGCTGGGCGAGAAGTGTACAGCAGTGGCAACAGGCGGACTTTCCGAGCTGGTAGTTCCCCTTTGCAGGAGAAAGATAATCCTTGACAACAACCTCCTCATAAAGGGTCTGGCTATAATCTACAGGAAGAACAAGAAGTGATGTTAAAGCCCTTAGCCTTAAATCATAATTTAGCTTTGCTATAATTATTACTATATTTTTCGGAGGACTATCATGTGTCTGATATGCGACAGGATAGAAATGATAAAAAATGGAGAAAATCCCTATTTTGTTAAGGAGCTTGAAACGGGATATGTGGTAATCGGCGATAATCAGCATTTCCACGGCTATTCCCTCTTTCTTTACAAACACCACGGAGACAAGACGGAGCTTTTCCATCTGGAGCCTGCCGAGAGAGCAAAGTTCCTTGAGGAGATGTCCGTTGTTGCGGAAGCTGTGTCAAAGGCTTTCGGAGCTGAGAAGATGAACTATGAGCTGCTTGGCATGGGCGACGCACATCTTCACTGGCATCTGTACCCGAGAGTCAGCGGTGACATCGGTAACTACGGAAACAACGGCAAGGGACCTGTCTGGTGGTATCCTATGGAGAAGATGTACTCCGACGAAAACAGACCTGATGAGGAGCAGCTTGAAAACATGAAAAAGAAGCTCCTTGATGAACTTGAGAAATTGCTGTGATACAGCAGACGAATAAGAAGCCCCGAAGCGCTTTGAAACGCCTCGGGGCTTTATTTATGTCAGTTTTTATCCTTTTTCTTGTCCTCTTCCTTCTTCTTGTCAGCCTCTGTGTTGAAGCTGTTGGTGGTGTTGAGGAAGAGTGCCGGGTCAAGGCATATTCCCAGGTGCCTTACCTCGAAATGACAGTGTGAGCCGAAAGAATTACCCGTATTGCCCACAAGTCCGATGAGCTGTCCGCGGGAGACATACTGGCCGTCGGATACCAGCACCTCGCTCATATGACCGTAAACTGTCTGGTATTCATCTGTATGGCCTATCTGCACGAAGTAGCCGTAGCCGCCTATGTTCCAGCCTGCGGAGACTACCTCTCCGTCAGCAGCGGCATATATCTCCGTACCCGTTGAAGCCGCTATATCCATGCCCTTGTGGTTTCTCTCGCCGCCGAAGCCGTCGCTTACCCAGCCGCCGTCAACAGGCCATGCGAACTCGCCGGAGCCAGTCAGTATAGTATCAGGGCTGTCAGGTCTTGCGGCGTAGATACCTATGCCTATCTTCTCAACCACAGGCTCCTTGGTTATCTTGCTGCTTATGGTCTTGCGGGAGTACTCCTTGCCGTCAACGTAGGTTATCTCGATATGGCTGGTCTTTTCACCTCGCCTGCCCACCACAAGTGTGTCTCTTACGCCCACGTTGAGGGAGCTGGTCTCTACCTCCACGGTCTCATAGTCAAGGAAGGTAACGGGGTCCATTTCGCGGACATACTGTATGGGAAGGTAGCTCTCTGTCTCAATGACGTTTACTATCATACCCTTGCTGCACTTCTTGGTGATGCCCTCGTTGAGCTCCTCAAGCTTGTCGAGGTCCATATTGTACTTCTGGGCTATGGTTACGGCAGTATCCCCCTTCTGAGCGATATATACAGCCTTTTTCTCCTTTGAGGAGGTGAGCAGGTCTATGGCAGCCTTTTTGTCCATAACGCTGCTTGCAAGGTAGATACCATGTGAATATTCGATATTGTTCTTGTAGGATATATCCTTTACCACACCGTCAACGCGGTAGTTGAGTATCCTCTCGTTGAGGGCGTCCTGTACGGGCTCCTTATCGGTAACGGCGCCTATGAACTTACCATCGATGTAGATACCGTAAGCCTCTGTGAGAGCCTCGTCGGAGGCGGCAAGCATTTCATTTGCCAGCTGTGACGATGAGATTATCTTGTCGTTTTCATTTATGATACGCAGGGAATATCTGGCGGAGAGGTCGATGGTCTCGTCGCTGTCGGCGTAGGCTATTCTCTGCTGGACCTCCTGCTCGGCAGCCTCAAAATCTGCCTCTGCGGTTATCATGCCTATCTCCCTGCCGTTGTACTCGACGCTGAGACCGTATTCAAGTCCCGAGCCGTAGCGGATAATACCTATGAGGAAGGCTACAGAAACCACGGGGAGGATATAGTTGAAGGCGGTATAGAAGACGCCGTCCTCGCCGAAAAGATATGAGCACCAGAACTCCAGCAGTGCCTTGTTGTACTCGGACTTGCCTGCCTTTCTGGCCTTCATGACCTTTTTCTGCATATCCTTGTTTATATTGAATCGTTCCCTCAGCGGAGCAGTCAGCTCCCTGAGTATCCAAAGGAGCACCTTCAGCAGTGATACAGCAAGCTCAAGCAACTCTGAGAGTATGAGCTTGACACCCTTGACCAGTCCAAGAAGCAGGGCAGCGCCTACCTTCACAGAAAAATGACCCACTCTTGCGAAGAAGTTCAGCTTCTCACCGCCGGCAGCAGGTACAATATCACCTGTTTCCGCGGAAAAGTCCTGATTTTCCGTATCCATGACAACAGCTCCTTTCTTTCATGATAATATATGTTCCCGGTCTGCACCTGAGAACAGCACTATTTATTATAGCATATTTTTTTAATAATATCAAGTGAAAGTTTAGTGATGAGTTGTAAGTGCTCAGTTATCAGCAGAGGCGGATAATATCCGCCTCTGTTTCTTTTATCGCTTATGCTTTGAAGGGTATGCGTCCCATGCCGCTGTATGCTCAGTTCTTGTCGAAGTGCCAGGAATAGTCCAGCATTTCCACTGTGTAGTCCTGAAGCTTCTCCAGAAGAGGCACAACGTCCTTCTTTGCGGAAGCAAGGTCGTGCTCGCGATAGTTTCCGCACTCTACCTCTGTGCAGCCGGGTATCTCGTCATTGTAATCCCTGATGAAGGTGTAGGCGTCACGCACCAGCTTTATGGCGTTTTCGTGGGAAAGTCCCCTTGTGAGCAGGTAAAATCCCGTGCGGCAGCCCATGGGTCCTACATAGACGATGTTCTTGCCGAACTCTGAATTTCTTGCAAAGGTGGCAAAAAGGTGCTCGATGGTGTGCATGGAGGGAGTCTCCAGATATACGCCGCCGTTGGGCTTCACCATGCGGACGTCGTATGTAACAATGTCATCGTCAATACGGGATATGTACATACCTACGCTGAATTTTGTGTGGTCTACCTGAAAGCTTGCTATCTTTTCCATATTATACCTCCTGTTGGAAATAACGCTTTTATATCCCCGGGAAGCTCCGAGGAAACTGTTATGGGCTCACCTGTCAGCGGGTCATTGAAGCTGAGCCTGCCGCAGTGGAGAGCCTGTCTTGTTATATCATCACGGAGCCCGCCGTAGAGGTCGTCCCCTGCGAGAGGAGCTCCGATATGAGCAAAATGCACCCTTATCTGGTGGGTTCGTCCCGTTTCAAGGTCTATCTCCGCAAGGGAGTACCTTTCGCTGCCAAGCAGCTTAGTGTAGTGAGTCACGGCGCGCTGACCATCCTCACGGACACAGCGCAGGATTATGGACTCCCTCTCCCTTGCTATGGGAGCGTCGATGGTGCCCCTTTCGGGGATATCCCCGTGAACTGCCGCATAGTACACCTTTTTGCAGCTTCCCTGGAGAAGCTTTGCCGCAAGAGCGTCCTTTGCGATGATACACAGCCCCGAGGTGTCGCGATCCAGCCTGTTCACAGGTCTAAAGGTGAGCCCGGGATAGCGGTGGGCGAAGAAATTGCCAACAGTGTCCCCCTGATGCTTTACCGAGGGGTGGACGGGCATACCGCTGGGCTTGTCAAACACCACAAGGCTCTCATTCTCAAAAGCTATGGGCACATTGAGGGCGCCGTTTGGCTCAAGAAAGCTGTCGTCCTCAAGGGCAAGAACTATGACGTCCCCTTTATTCACGGTGTCAATGCTGCGGACAGTCCCGCCGCCGCGGGTCATGCCGCCCTCCACACGTTTAAGCCTTGTCAGCAGCCGCCTTGACACGCCCTTTTTTACGAGAAATTTTTCCAGCGTTACGGGCTTTTCGCTGTCCACAGTCAGCTCTATCCGTTTCAAGATATTCGTCCTCCCTGATGAAAATGTCAATACTCAGCGAAAATGCGGTCATGAGCCTCATGAGCGCATAGGGAAGCCCCGCAATGGTCAGCATCTGCGGAAGATATACCGCTAAAAGCCCGAGAAGCACACGCTTTCTGCCCCTCATGAAGCCTACGGAGCGCAATACTATGCGGAAAGCCGTCAGCTGTGGATACCTTGCCAGCAGGAAGGGCACCGCCGCGAAGCTCAGCTTCAGTGACAGCCACAACACCGCCGATACCGCTCCGAGAAACACTGCATTTGCCGCAAGAAACAGCTCTGTGCCCCGAAGCCTTCCCCTGAGGAGCTCATAGCCCCAGGCTCCGAAGAAGATAAGGGGCACCAGTGCAAGAAGTCCAAGGACTCTTGTCCAAAGGACAGCGGAAATGCTGCGTCTGAGAGTGCGCTTGTTGAGGACTGTCCGCGAAAATGGCACTGTCCTCCTGTGCGGGAGCTCTGCGGTGATGAGGTAGAGCCTCTGTGCCGCCCCGTACATCAGCGGAGCCGCCGTCAGCCACCTGAGCAGTGTGCATACTCCCGTAACAGAGAGCTGCACAGCGCTGCTGCCGCTGAAAAGCTCAATGGGCATACTGCCGCCGAAATACAGCAGCAGGCTGAACACCGCCGCCTCAGCGAAGCGGAAAAACAGCTCCGCCCCGAAGGGAAGCAGGCATATCACCATTGTCCTTGCCCGTCTGCCCTCCAGCAGCCGCCCTGAATAGCGGATAAGCTCCTTTATCTTCATATCTGCGCCTCCGTAAAAATGGTCTTGCAGATATTATTGACTGTCTGAGCCCGATTATTCGTCCTCCTCCGAGGGGAGCCTGTCATAGGGGCAGTATCCCAGTATCTCGAATGCCTGAGAATTCAGCCACATCTGAGCCGTAACGATTATATCGAAGCCCATGCCGAAGTCGCAGCTGAGGGTCTTTGCGTCGTATTTGGGCAGTCCGAAGCAGCTGAGCATATTGGATATGATGCCGCCGTGAGTTATAATGGCACAGTGGGTGAGCCCGTTTTCCATCATATCGGTTATTACGCTGTGGACAGCCTTATATGTTCTGGCGGTCATCTCCTCAAGGCTCTCGCCCTTGGGTGGACGGGCGTCCTTGCCGCCTCTGAGCCAGTCATTGTAGTCCTTGCGCCTTGCCAGCTCATCAATGCTCTTGTTTTCAAATTCGCCGAAATTCAGCTCTCTCAGGTCGTCCACGGTACAGAGCTCAGTATCGGGGAAGAGTATCTCCGCGGTCTCCGTACATCGGCGCAGAGGCGAGGAATAGACCCTGTGCGCCCTGGGGTAGTCATACTCGTCAGTCTTTGCAGCCAGCTCCGCAGCTCCCTTGTCGGAAAGGGGCAGGTCTGTACTGCCGATATAGACGCCTTTTTCGTTTGCCTCCGTCATACCGTGACGGAGAACGCTTATCCTGTAGCCTTTCATATAGGTCTCCTTTTATAAAATGTCCTGTGAAACACAGTCACGAAGCTTCTCAAACATACAGATAGGATAATTTTGCACAAATTTACTGCTCGTTTTTTTAACTCTTAGTAAAATTAACGAAAAGTGCCGATTTTTTTCTCTAATTCTTTCATACTTCTCCATATTTACAAATTATACATTTTGTATTATAATAATAGTAACGGATTTTTAGTAAATAAATTTCGGGAGGTTTTTTCAATGAACTCAGATTTCGCAAGAATTATCACTTTGCAGCGTAAGGAAAGACATATAAGCCAGAAGCAGGCTGCTACGGACCTCGGTATATCCCAGGCTCTGCTCTCTCACTATGAGAAGGGCATCCGTGAATGCGGTCTCAACTTCCTCGTAAAGATAGCTGATTACTACAACGTTTCCTGTGACTACCTGCTGGGAAGAACTCCCGAGCCCGAGGGAAAGACCATAACTATCGAGGATATTCCCGATGATGACGGCAACAACAGCATGAAGATGCCCTCGCCTGAGATAATCAACTTCAACAGAAGAATAATCAACAACTCCATAAGCCTGCTGTTCAGCCTTGCTCAGAAGGCAAACAGCATCACCCTCATCAAGGAGGTATCGTCCTACCTTATGCTCTCGGTGTACAAGCTTTTCCGTATCGTCTACAACGCAAACCCACACAATGACCAGAAGCTTTTCCGCATACCCAAGGTGATCGCAAATGACAGTGCCAACGCTATCGTATCCATGAGTGAAGCCAATATCAAGGCGACTTCCAGCGGAATAGCCCTTGACGGAAATGACTGCGTAGACAATTTCGATACCCTCTATGTTACCACAGCTACTCTCCAGAAGGATTTCGCCCAGTACTCATCGTCCCTGCTAAACCTTATAAAGAGGAGCGAGGAGAGCATCTCGCGCACCCGTGCAAAGTACAGGAGCGACATCAAGTAAGCTGTACACCTTATTATTATACCACTTTTCGCAGCTGTTGAAAAGGCTTTTTCCGCAATTTCCCTATATATCTGTTCTATTACGGGTAATAGGAAGGTTTCATAAGGCAAACAACGGTCCCTTCGGGGACCGTTTATCGTTCGCGGCTTAGCCGAAATGGCTCTGCCAATTCTGCGGCTTTTTCAATTTTACAACACTTTTCTACTGCTCATCACTCTGATTTTTCGGCATTTTGGGGAATTTCAGCCGCCGCACTTGACATATCGCCTTATATATGATATAATTCACCTTGGTAAACCGATGAAGAAGAATAGTAACTCATGTCTCTGCATTTCAGAGAGTCTGCGGCAGGTGAGAGCAGATATGCAGTTCAGAGCGAATGGGCTTCCGAGGGCGAGCTGAAGGTGCGGCGCGGTCAGTATCGACTGTATGCGCAGACAGACGTTGTACAGACTTCAGGACGGACAAAACAGAATGACAGCTGTACGGCATTTGACAATACGCACTGTGTAGGCAAGACGCAGAAGGGTCTGCGTTAACAAAACCACTGTATATATGTACAGATCGAGTGGACGCTGAGCGTCAAGCAGGGTGGCACCGCAGAAGTTTTACGGCTTCTGTCCCGGCAGAATTAATGCTGGGACAGGAGCCTTTTTATATTCCGTCTCGGCATAGTACACACGATCCAAAACTGACGAAAAGGAGAATTTACTATGTCAAACGAGAGAATACCTTACAAAATTTATCTGGAAGAAAATGAGCTTCCCAAGCAGTGGTACAATGTACGCGCTGATATGAAGAAGAAGCCTGCTCCCCTCCTCAATCCCGCTACAGGCAAGCCCTGTACACTTGAGGACCTGAGCCACGTTTTCTGTGAGGAGCTGGCTAAGCAGGAGCTGGACGAGACCACTCCCTATATTGACATTCCCCAGGAGATACAGGACTTCTACAAGATGTTCCGTCCCTCTCCCCTGGTAAGAGCTTACTTCCTTGAGAAGAAGCTGGGAACTCCCGCTAAGATCTACTACAAGTTCGAGGGCAACAACACCAGCGGAAGCCACAAGCTCAACTCCGCTATCGCACAGGCTTACTACGCAAAGAAGCAGGGCCTCAAGGGCGTTACTACAGAGACAGGCGCAGGTCAGTGGGGCACAGCTCTCTCAATGGCCTGCTCATACTTCGACCTTGACTGCAACGTATACATGGTTAAGGTAAGCTACGAGCAGAAACCCTTCCGCCGCGAGGTAATGCGTACCTACGGTGCAAACGTAACTCCCTCACCTTCAAACACAACTGAGGTTGGAAGAAAGATCCTGGCTGAATTCCCCGATACCAACGGAAGCCTTGGCTGCGCTATCTCAGAGGCTGTTGAGGCAGCTACAACAAAGGAGGGCTACCGCTATGTTCTCGGAAGCGTGCTCTCACAGGTGCTCCTCCACCAGACCATCATTGGTCTCGAGGCTAAGGCAGCTATGGACAAGTACGGCATCAAGCCCGACACTATCATCGGCTGCGCAGGCGGCGGTTCAAACCTTGGCGGTCTTATCGCTCCCTTCATGGGTGAGAAGCTCCGCGGCGAGGCAGACTATCAGTTCGTCGCTGTTGAGCCTGCATCATGCCCCAGCCTTACAAGAGGTACCTACGCTTATGACTTCTGTGACACAGGCAAGATCTGCCCCCTCCAGAAGATGTACACACTGGGCAGCGGCTTCATGCCTTCGCCCAACCATGCAGGCGGTCTCCGCTACCACGGCATGAGCGCTATCCTCTCAGAGCTCTACGATCAGGGACTCATGGAGGCTCGCTCAGTTGAGCAGACCTCTGTATTCGAGGCAGCTGAGATGTTCGCAAGAGTTGAGGGAATCCTTCCCGCCCCCGAGAGCAGCCACGCTATCCGCGCTGCTATCGACGAGGCTCTCAAGTGCAAGGAGACAGGCGAGGAGAAGACTATCCTCTTCGGCCTCACAGGTACAGGCTACTTTGATATGTACGCTTACGGCGCATTCAACGATGGCAAGATGAGCGACTATATCCCCACAGACGAGGAGATCGCAAAGTCTCTCGCAAACCTCCCTAAGATCGAGGGCTGAAAATAAAAAAGTGTTCATGAGATAATACAAATAGTCCCGAAGCGGCTGAAAAACTGCTTCGGGACATCGTTTTTATCAGTGAATGGCAGCACTATGCTGTCCGACAGGAGCCGTTCATGGCTATATATACTAAAAATTCCGCTCAGAAGGCTGAAGTTCGGTGATTTTCACTCTTGAAAAAGCCGCTGAAAATGTGTATCATATAATTACATACTGATAAGTTATGCACGAAAGAAGGTAAAATATGAATAAGATATTCGCTTCTATAACAGCTTCCGCACTTCTCTGCGCAAGTCTCGCTTCCTGCACAGTTGAGACCTACAGCGGCACTTCCTCACGCTCTGCACAGCAGTTCAACATAGAGGTAACTCCCTACACCACAGCTGCACAGGAGGAGAATGCACCGGCTTCCAATACTCCCGCGGCTACACAGGCCGCCACTACAGCTGCGGCTCCTCAGGAGACCAAAGCTCCCGAGCAGAAGGCTCCCGAGATAACTGCTCCTCAGACCACAGCTGCTCCTCAGGGAAACAATGTTTCACCTGAGTACATCACAGCCGCAAAGAGCATTATGATCAATCTCAACGATATCGATATGCTGGACGGCGGCGCTGTCAGCACAGGCGGCGATGTTATAGATGACGGTATGTACAGATATTCCAACGTGACCGACCCACGTTTCTACTCCCTCTGGGACGTTGAGACCTACGTTGAGTCAAGGATATGCGGCGACCTGCTCTACAAATACAATGAGATATACACAGGCGACGTTCCCATGTTCAAGGAATTCAACGGCGAACTTTACTATTTACAGGGCGGCAGAGGCTGCGGATACAGCTACACAGGCGAGCCCACTGTCAGCAACGTATCTGGCGGCTCATTTACATTCACAGTTCCTGTGGACTACTTCGGCGCCTCACAGACTCTGGTCATTGACGCTGTAAACGACGGCGGCTTATGGAAGGCCTGCTCACTCAATCGACAGTAGGCATATAAATATTTTGCCCCTGAGTGATCTTTACGCTCAGGGGCATTGTGTTTATTTGATTTGGGTTTAGAGTTGAGAGTTTAAAGTTGAAAGTTGTGGAGTCGCCTGCGGCGACAATATTTAAATATTGTGAGCGAAGCGAACACATTAACTCTCAACTCTCAACTTTCAACTATCAACTTAGCGC